>Ga0334882_1000853_pt1 | contig 41669 bp, 46 predicted proteins | sample GraSluR1_MG_5_FD_207226 | JGI IMG/M metagenome (GOLD analysis project Ga0334882, IMG submission 207226) | Sludge microbial communities from methane-producing bioreactor in Wageningen University, Netherlands - Granular Sludge_15_04-R1 | ecosystem: Engineered > Bioreactor > Anaerobic >... | reverse complement strand
ATCCTTGCGGCTTCAGCTAAAAGGTTACCCCGTTAACTGCGCAATTCTCTTGCCGGTGAACAACCAATTGCCGGCTTCAGGTCTCTCACCTAATAGGGTCACACAGGCTTCGCCTGGCGCACCTGTGACAATCCGTGATTCATACAATTTCTAAAATAATTATTCTTGACATAGTGTCGAAAGTTGAGTTTATTAAATTATTAAAAAAGATGATTAATCGGGATAGCAACGTGAAAATAGTTACTCTTGAATTCAAAAATGATGCTGATCTTGACCTTTTAGTTACTCTAACCAAAAGACTTGATGGTGAAATTTTAAATATAGAACATATAAACAGAGAGCCTGGGTGCGGACCTGTATACTGGCTTAATGAACTTGCAAAAAAAGGTGGGATTAAAGATTTTCCCGATCCTTCGAAATGGCAGAAAGAGCAGAGAATCGATAAAAAACTGCTAAACAGATAATAAAATGATTTTAGACAGCAATATTATTATCTATTCCGTAATGCCTGATAATTTTAAAATAAGGGATTTTCTGAAGAATGGAGAATCAGAATTACATGTTTCAGCAATTTCAAAAATAGAAGTATTAGGCTACCATAAACTTACTCCTGAAGAAAAGCTGCTGTTTGAAAGTTTTTTTAATTCAATCAACATTATTCAAGTTACTAATGCGGTTATAGAGAGGGCAATTAAAATCAGACAGAAAAGAAATGTTTCTTTAGGGGACAGCATTATTGCCGCTTCGGCACTGGTTAATCATAAAAAAATTTTTACAAACAATGAAGATGATTTTTATGGAATTTCAGATATTGAAATTATCACAATGAAGTCGATTTTAAGCTCATAGCAGATGTATAAACTGCAAGTTTCTGATCTATGAGGAATACTGTACTGTTATTTAAAGCGATATAGTCACCCTCAAGTCAAAAATTAAAAATCCCCTGGTTATGTGAAGGCACTTTTAATTTTTGACCTGAGGAGCAATTGATTACAAGCGTTTATGGTAAAATATTAGCAGGATTATCGATCCGCATATTATTTCATTTTCCAGATGATTTAACTCAGGAATAATGACATAATTATCTTTTCTGCGCTTTACGTGCTTCATGAACAAATAACACCGCTTCTGCCAGCCAGTCAAGACGTTGCTGTGGAGTAAGATCTTTAAAACAGGAATGGCCGTCAAAAGCATTATCAGGCAGAAGTGATATTTCGCTTCTGAAATTTTCATATTCAATATTCCTGTTGCTGGCATTATCTCTCATTCCGCTCATTCCTGATTCTGGTTAATTCGCGAATTTCGCTTAAATCTTTTTCTCTGGTTATATCTGTAAGTATATATTTAAGATAATTGTTCATAATATAAAGTATCCGCCATATAGCTTATTTCTGATAATTAACTTCAAAATCTGCTTAATGTCAAGGAACTTTACGTGATTACTTCCACTGATTAAACAGGCTGCATATTTACCTGGCTGCAGTTTGAAAAATCTTATTGACCTCTTCCATCATTGCACTATGCTGTAAAAAAAATTACTAATAGAACAGGCAGAACTATGACATCAAAAACAATCCCCATTCAAATAATACAACAGCTTATTAAAGCACAGAAAAATGAGATAACAGAATACCATATATACACCAGACTTGCTGACACAATAAAAGATAAGAAAAACAGCTCTGTTCTGCGAAAGATCGGTGAGGATGAAAAACGTCATTACGAAATCTGGAAAAAATATACAGGCATAGATGTGGCGCCTTCAAAATGGCAGATTGCAAAATTTTTCTGGATTGCCAGAATTCTTGGACTCACATTCGGGATAAAGCTCATGGAGAAAGGGGAAGAGTCTGCAAAGATTAATTATGAAGCAATATCTGAATATATTAAAGATGCCGCAAAAATCGCAAAGGATGAGGATCATCATGAGCAGCAGTTAATAGCCCTGATAGAAGAGGAGAAGCTCGACTATGTGGGATCGATTGTACTTGGACTTAATGACGCACTGGTGGAACTTACAGGAGCCCTGGCAGGATTCACCTTCGCCCTGCAGAACACAAAACTTATTGCAGTTACAGGGCTCATTACAGGAATAGCTGCCTCATTTTCAATGGCTGCCAGTGAATACCTCTCTCAACGATCCGAGGGTGAAGGTGACAAGGCTATTAAATCCTCGATCTACACAGGCACTGCCTATATTATTACTGTTATACTTTTAATTCTCCCATATCTTCTGATAGATCATTTTATGGCAGCACTTGGCGCTACACTATCAATTGGAATAGCAATTATCTTCTTCTTCAACTACTATATTTCTGTTGCAAAGGATCTTAATTTCAAAGAAAGATTCACTGAAATGGCACTAATAAGCCTTGGCGTATCTGCTGTTACATTTTTAATAGGTGTACTGGTAAGACAGTTTATAGGAATAGATATCTAAAAGCTAAACATTTGTTGACATAAAAACAGCCCTGTGTTAATATATCTCCTGAGTCAGCCCCCTGTCCCCCAAAGGGGGGACGTATAAGAAACATTTGAGCAAGTTAATGAATCAAAGTATTAAAACATTCGTTTAAATTATTAAGCTTGTTAAAGATTTTTGGAACAACATGAAATTTAAAGAGATAAATTTTTGCAGAGTACCGGAATTCAAACATTGCAAATTAAAGAAGAGATGTATAAAATAATAATATTATCTCAGTAATAATATATTAACTCGTGCCCCCTTTGGTAGACAGGGGGGAGAAGGATTTGTAATGGTTCACTTCTTATTCCATCAATCAGGAAAGAACTATATACATTATGTTAAGCGGAAATAGCTGAAATTCCGCAGTTACCAATTATGGAATGCAGAAAAATTATACATGTTGATATGGATGCCTTTTACGCGGCTGTAGAACAGAGGAATAATCCATCCCTCAAAGGGAAACCTGTAATTGTGGGGGGTGATCCTGACAGGAGAGGGGTTGTTTCCACATGTTCATATGAAGCAAGAAAGTATGGTGTAAAATCTGCCATGCCTTCAAAAACCGCTCTAAAGTTATGCCCCCACGGGATTTTTCTCTACCCTGACTTTAATGCCTACAAAGAGGTATCCATACATATTTCTAATATATTTCACGACTACACAGACCTTGTTGAGCCGCTTTCACTTGATGAGGCATTTCTTGACGTTACTGAAAATAAAAAAAACATCCTCTACGCCACAGCAATAGCTAAAGAGATACGACAACGGATCTTTACAGAAACCGGACTCACAGCTTCAGCTGGTGTATCATACAATAAATTCCTTGCTAAATCAGCTTCAGAGATAAACAAGCCTGACGGTCTTGCTGTAATCCGGCCGGAGGATGCTGAAGGTTTTCTGGAGAAGCTCCCCATAGGAAAATTCTACGGCATTGGAAAAGCCACAGAGAAACGGATGTTTTCCCTGGGAATAACTAATGGCGCTGAACTGAAGGAGAAAAGTCTTGAAATACTGGTTAAACACTTCGGGAAATCAGGGCAGTTCTATTTCCATATAGTCCGGGGTCTTGACACCAGGGGTGTTGAGAGCGAAAGGGTACAGAAATCTGTGGGTAAGGAGACAACTCTTGATGAGGATATTGACGACATCAGGGGTATGCACTCCATACTCGATAATCTGGGTATGATGGTTGAAAATTATTTACAGAAAAAAGAGATTAAGGGCAAGACCATTACCCTTAAGGTAAAATACGCGGATTTTGAATCTGCAACCAGAAGTATTACTCTAAACTGTTTTGTAAATGATTCTGACACAATCTGCAGATACGCAAAAAATCTCCTCACTGAAACCAGAGCCGGAGAGAAGAAGGTAAGGCTTCTTGGTATAGCAGTGTCGAACCTGGATAATGATGAATCCTGCGTCAAGGATGAACAGCTCACACTTCCCTTTTAAACTTAACTCAAGGTTAAGTTTCTTCTTGACTCTTTTACCCGCCTGATTTATTATAACTTTGCCGGTATTAAAATAAAAAAACTGCAGCAGCTAAAGGAAATCAACTCAAATGAAAGATAAAAGTGCCCCTGAAAAAAAGGGGAAGCGGGATAAAAGTAAGCGCACTGACCAGATACTTCAGGCTGCAAAAACTACAATCCTTTCCAAAGGCTTTAATGGCTCTACAATGGATGACATTGCCCTGGAAGCGGGTATAACCAAGCCAACAGTGTACCAGTATTTTAAAACCAAGGATGAGCTTTTTCTCATGCTCCTTGAGCCTCTTATCCAGTCAATTGCCCTGCAGATTACAGTAATTAAAAACAGACTCAGGGAGAAAGAGTATACTTCAGGGACTGATGTAATTGATGACATTTTCAAAATATTTTTTGCCATATTTGAAACAGACCCGGACAGATTTAAACTCCTCTCTGTATTCCTTCAGACAGATATGTTCTACCACATGGATTACGAATCTGCGGAGAGTCTTAAATCATGGGGTAGAAAATGCTTCGAAGAGGGGCACACCATATCATCGCTCTGCGTGGAGCTTGGACTCTTCAAGAATATTGATGTTTTTAAAACAACAGACTTTATCTGGGGTTCATTCTGGGGGATTGTACAGGTTGAGCAGTACAAAGCAAAGGGGGAACCGATAAGCAGGCATATGATACCGATGCTGGAATACACAAAAAATCTCCTTATTGAGGCACTGGTAAAAAAATAAAACAGCAAATCCTCCTTTCCAGCGGATCATTTTTAAAAATTTTGGTCTTCCCGGATTTTTTGGGAAAAGTAATATTATTTTTATAACACATCTATTGGAGTAAACCCCCTGTCCCCCAAAGGGGGCACGTATAATAAGAACTTTGAACAAACTGATAAGCAAAAGTGTTAAGAAACCATTTTGTATGGTTCATTTTATAAAAAATTTCAGTAATTATTCCTAAAGAAATTTTTTAGTGCAATAATGATGTTTTCTATTGTCCCCGCCGCCTTCGGCGGCGGGGACAATAGAACATTTTATTACAAATAAAAGTTCAGGAATTAACACTGAAAAAATTTACAAAATTATCAGAATGATAATAGATAACTCGTGCCCCCTTTGGGAGACAGGGGGAATGAAGCTTATTATGTTTCCCAATATTCCGGAAAGAGTCAAAAAATTTTAATTGATATTATCCCCTCGAAAAAAATTATGTGGACATATTTCAGGAATAACATAGGATTAATTTCTGCTCCGTTAAAGAGAGATAGAGTAATAGTTTTCCCGGGAAATCCCCATTAAAAATGAGTTAATCCGGAGCAGCCTGAATATTTTCAGAATTTAATTTTTATCTAATCCGCTGGAGTTTATCCCCGCAAAAAAGGGGGCTAAAAACTTCTGAAATATTCAGTTAAAGCAGATTTTTCTCAGGGGGGGATGTCCCATGGATGATTTTCTTATATTCGACTCCGTGTCCAAAAGCTTCGGGAACCACAAAGTCCTTGATAATGTATCACTGGCTGTAAAGAAAGGGGAAATTTTCTCTCTTCTTGGCCCCAGCGGCTGCGGTAAAACCACACTGCTCCGTATATGCGCAGGTTTTGAAGAACCCGATTCAGGCAGAATTATCCTTAACGGTGAAGACATTACAAAACTCAGCCCCAACAAAAGACTGGTTAACACGGTATTCCAGAGCTATGCTCTATTCCCCAACCTCACTGTTTTTGAAAATATCGCATTCGGACTCCGTGTTTCCGGAACCGATAACAGGCATGTAAAAGATGAAGTATACAAATACCTTGAACTGATTCAGCTTACTGAACACGCTAATAAAAAACCGGATAAATTAAGCGGAGGACAGAAGCAGCGGGTTGCCATAGCCAGAGCCCTTATAAACAAACCCCAGGTTCTACTCCTTGATGAGCCCCTTGCAGCACTTGACCTTAAACTGCGGCAGCGCATGCTTGTTGACCTTGACAATATCCATGATGAAGTGGGGATTACATTCCTTTATGTTACTCATGACCAGAGCGAGGCAATGAGCTTAAGCGACAGTATTGCTGTAATCAACGAAGGGGTTGTAGAGCAGATAGGCACCCCTACTGAAATTTATGAGGCTCCACGATCAAGTTTTGTGGCAGCGTTTATTGGAGACACCAATTTTTTCGAGGGGAATGTCACAGAAGTGAATGAGCCCTACAGTAAACTTTCAATTGATTACTTTACAGATGTGCTTGTGTATAATGACAAAAAGATAAAAAAAGGGGACAGAGTATATTTAAGTATACGCCCGGAGAAATTTACCATTTCTGTTAGCAAACCCAGGTTATCGGAAAAATACAATATAGTAAAAGGTACTGTAGAGGAAATCATCTATCTGGGGTACCATACAAAATACTGGGTAAGGGTTAATGAATCACTTGTAGAGGCAAAAAGACTCCACGACACATACATGCTTGACGAGAAGATGATTACCTGGGGTGATGAAGTGTGGCTTTCCTGGCACGCTGACTACTGCTATATGCTGGAGCAGTACAAGCTTGAGGATGAGGCGCTCCTTACCCTCCCTGATGAGGATGTAATGGCAGCGGTTGAGGCAGGTGAATCTGAAGGGGCTGACAACTGATGCCAATGAATCTTAAGAGAAGAAATGAAATACTCCTCACCCTCCCTTCAATGGGCTGGCTTATAATATTTTTTCTTCTCCCCACTGTTTTTGTAATTGCAATGGCATTCAGGAGTGCAGACCCCTACGGAGGGATTGGTGATGAGTGGACCCTGCAGACCATAAAGGATCTTGGAAATCCCAACTACCCTGCAATCATTTGGCGGACAATCTGGCTCAGTGTTGTTTCAACCATGCTCTGTATAATTATGGCCATACCTGCCGGGTATTACATTTCCCGTCTTCAGAAAAGAACACAGGATATTGTTCTTCTCCTTGTTATAGTCCCTTTCTGGACAAATTTTCTAATACGAATATTTGCATGGAAAGTCTTTCTTCACCCTGAAGGAGCTGTAAAACAGATTCTTGACATGCTCCATATCACCGATCCCAACTCATTGCTTCTTTACAGACCGGAGGCAGTACTCATAGTACTGGTGTACACGCACCTCCCCTTTGCCCTGCTCCCCATATATGCAGCAGCAGAAAAGTTCGACTTCAGCCTCATGGAAGCAGCCTTTGATCTTGGAGCAAGCAGAATACAGGCCTTTATGCGTATCTTTATCCCGGGAATAAAACAGGGACTATTTACCGCAATAATTATAGTTTTTATCCCTGCACTTGGGTCCTACATTATCCCTGACATAGTGGGGGGCCCTACAGGTGAAATGATAGGGAACAAAATCGCGCAGCGTACTTTTGTAGACAGGAACCTCCCACATGCCAGTGCCCTTTCAGCCATACTTACCCTGGTGGTAATACTCCCTGTTGCAATAGCACTGACCCGCAGATTTTTTAAAGAAAAAAATTCCGGTTCAATAGGGATATAGTGATGAGACAGAGCCGGTTCCCATTTTACATAACTGTGGCAATACTTGTTTTCTTTTACCTCCCCCTGGTGATAGTATTTATTCAGTCATTTAACTCTTCACGTTTCGGAGGCACCTGGCAGGGATTTACCATAGACTGGTATGTGAAGCTCTTTACAGACAGAAATATATGGCATGCCATATCCAACACACTTATCATAGCAACAGCATCAACAGTGGTGTCAATAATAATCGGGACTATGGCAGCATACGCGCTCTACAGATACAAAAGCAGACTCCAGGTAGGACACAATATCTTTATATATTTCCCCCTTGTTATACCCGATATTCTTATGGGGATAAGCCTGCTCCTCTTTTTTGTTTCACTTAAAATTCAGCTGGGTCTTGTTACAATTTTTCTTGCCCACTCCACATTCTGCATAAGCTATGTGGCAATGGTGGTTCTTGGTCGATTCCAGGATTTTGATTATACAATTATCGAAGCAGCCCTTGACCTTGGCGCAACATGGAGTACTGCTGTGCGGAAAATACTCCTCCCTTTTCTCGCTCCGGGAATTGCAGCAGGCGGCCTTCTGGCATTCACCCTTTCCCTGGATGATTTTGTTATCACATTTTTCGTGTCAGGGCCAAGCTCAACAACACTCCCTGTTTACATCTACAGCATGATGCGCCACGGGTCGCCGTCTGTTATAAACGCCCTGTCAGTAATTATGATTGCTTTTACATTTATTATTATATTTACTACAAAAAAACTACTGGAGGTAAAGAAATGAAAAGAAAGGCTGTTAAAGCTTTAATCCTTACAGTCTGCGCCATGCTGCTTCTCTCCTGCGGGAACAGAAAGAACGAGCTCCACATATTTAACTGGGCCGACTACATGAACCCCGAAGTTATTGAAAAGTTTGAGAAAGAATACAACTGCAAGGTTGTAATGAATTATTTCGATTCAAACGAAGCCCTTTATGCCAAGGTAAAGGCAGGTGCTTCCGGATATGACGTAATGTTCCCCTCCGGATACATGGCAAAGATTATGTACGAGCAGGAGCTGATAAGGGAACTTGACCTGAGCAAGCTGGAAAACCTGAAAAATATAGACAGGGGATATGTAAAAAAAGGCCTGGACCCTGAAATGAAATACAGCGTCCCATATATGCTCACTTACGCGGGAATTGCCTACAACACAAAGCGGGTACCCGATTTTAAACCCTCATGGTCAATGTTTGAAAGGAAGGATCTTGCAGGGCGGATGACGCTCCTTAATGACCTTAGAGAAACAATAGGGGCTGCTTTGAAATATCACGGCTACAGCTATAATACAACAGATGAAAAAGAGCTTGAGAAAGCAAGAGATACAGTTATAAAATGGAAAAGAAACATTGCCAAATTTGATGTGGATGAAGCTAAAAGAGGCCTCTCCTCCGGTGAATTTATTCTTATTCATACCTACAATGGGGATGCTCTGCAGCTTATTGAGGAGAACAGCGACCTTGCCTTTGCCATACCGGCTGAAGGTACTTCAATCAGCGGTGATGACATGGTAATACCTTTATCAGCAAAAAATCCGGAACTGGCATACAAGTTCATAAACTTTATGCTGGAGGCGGAAGTGGCAAAGGCCAACATGGAATTTGTCTATTACCTATCCCCTAACATTGAAGCGCAGAAGCTCATGGATAGCGACTTCATGTCCGATCCTGCAATCAATCCTCCCAAAAGAGTAATTGAAAGAAGCGATGTACTCGCAGACCTGGGTGAAAATAATCAGAAATACTCAAAAATCTGGGACCAGATTAAATCAGCAAAGTAACAGGTTTAAATATTTAATGCTGCATGAGGACGCGATTAACCGCGTCCTCACTTGTGATTATTTTAATTGATAGATCTTTACTGATTTGAGGGGATGATTACGGCTTTGCTTCAGACCCCCGCGCAGAGGATGAAAGAATTTACATAAATATTCCGGCGCGACCCCCGGAGGGGGTTAACAGTTTTTAATAACAATGGGTTATAACTCTTTATTCTAATTAAAATCCGGGAATAAAATAAATGCGCGCAATAATTTACGACTCTGCTGAAAAAAAATGGTTAAGATTCACAGATCCGGATGCAGTATTTTCCTCTTTTTCAATTGATCATGTTCAGAGAGTTTTAAAATCAATAAACAGAAAAGTTCTGGAAACAAATTTATACGCTGCGGGATTTATTTCATACCAGGCATCCCCTGCTTTTGACAGAAGCTTAAAAGTTAAACCCGATTATTCCCTCATACCCCTTATATCCTTTGCTCTTTACTCAAAAGCTGAAGAAATTGATTCGCCTGCTTTAAATCATTACAATAAAGAACCATTCAGCACTGGACCATGGAATTTCTCAATTACTGAAGATGTTTATAAAGACAAAATAGAGGAGATAAAAAAATACCTGAAGGCAGGTAATACCTATCAGGTAAATTTTACCCTCCCCCTGAAAGCTGACTTCTACGGTTGCCCTTTTTCATTCTTCTCTCATCTGCTCCCTGACGCAAAAGTAAAGTACGCAGCATATATTGAAAGTGAAGACTATGCTATATGTTCATTCTCCCCGGAACTTTTTTTCATAAAGCAGGGTAAAAATATTACCATGAAACCGATGAAAGGGACTGCGCCAAGAGGAATCACACCTGAAGATGATAGACAAAAGAGAGAATGGCTTGCAGATTCAGAAAAGAACCGCGCGGAAAATCTTATGATAACTGATATGATTCGGAATGATATAAGCCGCATAGCAGAGAGGGGGAGCGTAAAAGTAATCGATGCTTTTACAATAGAAACCTACCCCACTCTATTTCAGATGACATCAACTGTAACTGCAGAAACTGATGCCTCATTACCGGAAATATTTAAAGCACTCTTCCCATGCGCGTCAATAACCGGCGCTCCCAAAGTGAGTACCATGAAAATTATAGAAGAACTGGAAACTGAGGCCAGAGGAATATACACAGGATCGATAGGGTTGATCAAGCCCGGGGGGGACGCATTATTTAATGTTGCCATCCGCACTGTCACAATTGATAAAAAAAAGCAGAAAGGAACTTACGGTGTGGGGGGCGGGATTGTATGGGATTCAGACCCTGAAGAGGAATACAAAGAATGTTTAACTAAATGCGCTATTATCAGGAGAAGCGGGGATAGTTTTTTCCTTTTTGAAACTATAAAATATAGTGATGGTGAATTCTTTTTACTCCATGAGCATCTTGAACGCATAAAGTCATCAGCAAATTATTACAGAATCCCATTCAGCAGAGATGATGCTGTAAATAAACTGGCAGAAGCTGTAAAGGGGTCAGAGCCCCGGGATATACTAAAGATAAAATTTATGCTGCAGCCTGATGGTAAAATTGAAATTGCCGTTTCACCTTTGACTCCCCTTCCGGAACCTTACGTTATAACTGCCGCATCAGCTCCTCTTGACAGGGAAAATCCCTTTCTCTATCATAAAACATCGGTCCGCCGCATGTACAATGAAGCTCTCACAAAATCAGGAAACTATAATGATGTTATTATATTCAACAAAGAGATGGAATTGACTGAAAGTACAATAGCAAATATTGTACTCCGGTTTAATGAAGATTTATTCACACCGCCGGTTTCATGCGGGCTTCTTCCGGGAACCATGAGAAGCTCACTTATAAAATGCGGAACAATAAAAGAAAAGTTGCTTTACCTCAATGACCTTAAAAAAGCGAATGAAGTTTTTCTTATTAACTCTTTGAGGGGATGGATTAAGCCTCTGCTGAAATAATTAATAATTTCCGGATTTTTTATATATGTATTGACATATGGCTAATTGTATGTATATTATAATTATTCATTTATATAACTCATAGGGGAATGAGTTATATAAATTTATCTTATTGGAATAATGCCTTAAATATTATTTATATGACCTTTGAATGGGACGAAAGCAAAAATAAATTAAACATAGAGAAGCACGGGGTTTCATTCTTTGAGGCACAGCCAGCTTTTTTTGATTCAAAACGGGTAATAGCAATCGATTTAAATCATTCTACAGAAACAGAAAAAAGATATTTCTGTTTCGGAAAAATTGATGATAAAATATTAACAGTTCGCTTTACCATACGCTCCGGCTGTATCAGAATTTTCGGAGCCGGTTACTGGAGAGAAGGGAGGAAAAAATATGAAGAAAAAAACAGTTTACAGTAATGCTCCGGAAAAAATATCCAGAGCTATTATGGCTTCTGATATAATTGAAGACTTTCTCCCTGCGCCTGGAAATCTTATCAAAAAAGAGGACACCGTTAAAGTAACAATTCAGCTCAGCAAAAAGAGTATAAATTTTTTCAAGGAAAAAGCCCACGAACTTGGAGTACCTTACCAGACAATGATAAAAACAGTACTGGACAAGTATACTTCACATTACAGCAGGAATAAATAATCACCCCCTGTACTGCTGAGGAGCTGTTCTATACAAATCATTACCCCTTGAATCGATTACAACAATTGCGGGGAAATCCTCAACATAAAACCTGTATACCGCTTCAGGCCCCAGCTCTTCATAGGCTGCAATCTCCGCTTTTTTCACAGACCTTGAAATCAGTGCAGCAGCACCGCCTACAGCAGCGAAGTAAACAGCCCTGTTTCTCTTAATGCTTTCAATAACCTCACTGCTTCGAAGCCCCTTACCTATCATCCCCTTAAGTCCCAGATCAAGGAGTGCGGGCGTATAGGGATCCATTCTGCTGCTGGTGGTGGGCCCGGCAGAACCGCATGGGTAACCGGGCTTTGCAGGGGCAGGCCCCACATAATAAATAATTTCGCCGTTTATTTTGACTGGGAGATCATCACCTTTTTTTATAAGTTCTGCAAACCTTTTATGGGCAGCGTCCCTTGCTGTATATATCCACCCTGTAATCTCCACCCTGTCACCGGCATTAAGATTAAGGATAGAATCATCCGACAGAGGAGTAGTAATTTTAACCGGTACTGTCATAATCTCCACCTCAAAGAATCGCTTCAGCATGCCTGGATGCGTGGCAGCAGATATTAACAGCAACAGGCATCCCCGCAATATGAGTCGGCATATAATCAATATGCACAGCAAGAGAAGTGGTGTCCCCCCCCAGCCCTGCAGGGCCTATGCCGAGCCTGTTGGCCCTTTTAAGGATCTCCAGTTCCATTTCCGCGTAGCGCGGATCAGGGTTAAGCGAACCTATACTTCGAGCTGTCCCTTTTTTTGCCATAACCATTGCCATATCAGCTGTTCCTCCGATCCCTACACCAACAATTGTTGGAGGGCATGGGTTAGGTCCCGCTTTTTCTATTGTACTTATAACAAAATTTATAATACCATCAGCACCATCAAAGGGTGTAAGCATGGCAAGGGTGCTCATATTTTCACTGCCGAAACCTTTAGCTAATGCAAGAATTTTAATTTTATCACCAGGGACAATATCTGTATAAATAACCGCAGGTGTGTTATCCCCGGTATTTTTTCTGTCAAAGACCGGGTCATTGACTACTGACTTTCTCAGGTAGCCGTCTGAATAGGCTTCCCTGACACCCCTGTTCACCGCCCCCCTGAAATCACCTCCGGTAATAAGCACTTCCTGTCCAACATCAAAAAAAATTACAGCCATACCTGTATCCTGGCAAATTGCTATCTCTTCGCTGGAGGCGATCTCCTGGTTCTCCATAATCATTTCAAGAGCAGCCCGTCCTGCCGGCGACTTTTCTGCGGCATAATATTCTTTAATGCAATTTTTGACATCATCACCTGTATGAAAAGCAGCCTGCAGGAGCAGCTCTTTAACTTTAAGGCAAATTGAATCAGCACTTATTTCTCTCACTATTATCACGCTCTGCTGAATTATTTAATTATCATTTCTGATTATATTATTGCCGGAAATTCTACTTCACAAATCTTATCTCACAAAAATCATCACCCTTTGCAATAACCTTCCCGAGCTCCAACCTGCCGCCGAACTGAGCAGCAATGCCCCTGTCACCGAACATTGCAGTATCACATAAAATTGCAATCCTTTCATCAGAAAGCCCCATTTTCTGCCAGGCCTTCACAAGAGGACAGTAATGGAAATCGATATAAAATTTATCATCACTGCACTCCCGGATCTTCATTTCAAAAACCCACTGAGCCGGCTTTGTAAAAAGATTTTTCTTGAGAGTCTTAAAACTTCTGCTCCCTCCGGAAAGCTCCTTACCCTGAATAGTACCGCATGCGAAGACAGCATCCTTTCCGAAATCCTTAATATCAAGCCCCTTCTTCTCAGCCTCATTTGCCAGAAGCGCCAGCCACATCCCCCTGTGCTCCAGAAGCTCCCGGATCTTCCTTATGAGAAAAAATTTAATCCGGGCTTCATTCCTTATTTTTGACATTCATCCCCCCAGTTTATCGTGCTTTCTTCAACTCTTATAAAACTATCACCACTTGCAGCGTATTCCCTCAACAACATTCCATAAGATCAGGGCACAAATTCAATTACAAAACCTGTACCATTCCCTCGTTCAATTCTTATACTACCGCCGATCTGTTCAGTAAGCATTGCCACAAGATCAAGGCCAAAACCGGTAGACTTTTTAAAATCTACCGAATCCGGAATCCCCACCCCGTTATCCCTGATATGGAGGCTTACAATCCCCCGGATTTGAGAAGCCGACACCCATATTGTCCCGGAATTATTACCGGGAAACGCATACTTCATTATATTTGTGATAAGTTCATTCACTATAATACCGAGAGGGGAAAGATTTTGTACATCCAGTATAAAATCATCAATATCAGTCTGAACAGTAACCATCCTGCTGTTATTAAAGCTCCCCACGATTTCCCTGATCAAAGGTTCCAGATACTCCTTAATTGACATCTCACTGAAATTCTCCGTCCGGTCAAGCCTGTCATAAAGCATAATCATACTCTGTATCCGGCTTTCAGCATCTTTTAGCGATGCTGCTGCCTCAGAATTTTTTTCTGCGGCAACCTGCAGAGTTAACAGCCCCCTTATAGTATTCATGTTATTCTTTATCCTATGGTGGACCTCACGGAGCAGAAGCTCCTTCTCTTCAAGGAGAACTTTAATTCTCTCTTCAGATTCTTTAAGTTCACTAATATCAAACTCAATCCCATCGAAACAGATTTCATTATTTTTACAGCTTCTCGGTATTGCCGATGCCACAGCACGGCGGAGTGTACCTGAAGGGGACCAGACCCGATACTCCGCCTTAAAAGGGGTAAAAGATCTGACTGACTCCCTGAAACTTTTGATAACTCTGCTCACATCATCCTCATGAATCTTATCAAAAATCAGCCCGGGATCCTCCATAGCTTCCTCGGGAGTAACCCCGTAGAGTGATTTAACAGGATCACTCAGGTATGTAAATTTCTGCAGTCCCGGATCCGGGGAAATCAGCTGGAAAATAACACCGGACTGAATATTATTACTGATCGAACGAATCATCTCTTCACGTTCCGCAATTATTCTACTGGACATCTCCAGATCTTTTGTACGCCGGGCTACTTTTCTCTGCAAAGTAAAGTTCCACAAAAAAAGAAAAAGGAGCGATGCAGCCGCAGTATAAAATAACCAGAGGTACTTTTTTATAAAACTTCTCATGGCGAGGGAAGCCGCGTCAGTTCTATCCATCCATTTATTGTATATAGCCTGGTACTCACCACTCGCCTTTAAAACAGACAAAGCGCCGCTGACCTCCAGGATTAATGTTTCATTCTCTGCCGGTTCCGCAAAAGAATACCTTATTCTTAGAGGAGAAACGCCTGTATGATTAATATTCTTTGCACCGATTGTTTTTATCCAGTATTGCCCTGCCAGCTGATCGATCATAGTATACTGGAAATCGCCATTCTCAAGCAGCATAATCGCATCCGCATAACTTTCGACCAGATGAATATAAGAAACAATATTTCTTTCTACTATATATTCATGACCAATATCCCCGCGGACAAGTACAATCCTTTTCCCTGCAAGGTCTTCAAAAGAACTGATTGCCGGTGAACCTTCTTTAGCAAACACGGCATATGGGGAAATATAGTAAAATGCTGAAAATGAAAATGTCTTTCTCCGCTCTTCAGAATATACAATATCATGAATCAGGTCTGTATCCTTATTCTTTAAACTGGCCAGAGCCTTATGCCACGGCTCAAGATGAAAAACTATATCCCTTTGAAGAATCTTGCCGACTGCCCTGGATATATCAACACTGAAACCGGCCGGCTCACCATTTTCATCAATATAGCTGTATGGAGGATAATCATCAGACCCGCCCACGATTAAGCGGTTATTATTCGATTCTGATTTCCCATGAGCATTGCCGGAAGTTTCCCCGAAAACAAGAGACGGGATAATCAGAAACAATAAAATTATTCTGAAAGCAATATTTTCTGATAATCTAAACATATAATCAAGTTACCCTTTATGCTCCGGTGAATTAATTTTAAAAAGTACTATTACACTCTTAACCAATTTTAGATGGGATGTCTTTTCAGTTTCAATTACTTTTTATCAGATTAATTTTTAATTCAGACTTAAAGATAACTTGTTTTACAGTAATAATTCCGGAATATGTAATGAAGGCTAATTGCATGCGGGGGATAGAGATTATAAATAAAAAATCCAACACGGGAAAAGAATCTATCACCCTGTAATCCATAGAAATCAGCAAAGAAGACTTAATCATTTCAGCAAATAATCCATAAATTATATTTTCTGAATATTAACAGAAATATTCCTCTCACCCTTTCCAATCTGCTCAAGAATATCAATAAACATATCACGATCACCTGAGTCACTTAAAACCAGCTCATCAAAAACAGCTGTAAAAAGAGATTCTTCAAAAGCAGTGTCATCAACAACACCGTTGAGAAGTATAGTGGTATATCTTCTGGTTAAATAGGACCCCTTTTGAGCCTCATCCTCGCTCTCCCAACGGTGAACATCTTTATATCCCTCTCTGATTACAATTATTCCGTATTTATAGTGATTCAGCACTACCTCAGTCACAGCCCCGGTTTCCCTGTCATAGGTAACAGAGACAGAGGATTTTACAAATCCATCACGGAGCATAACTTCAAATACTGCTTTTTTTAATTCTTTGTTCATGCGCAGGGCCCCTGATTTAAAATTTAATTACAGTAATAATTCCAAACATCTTCCCGAATTAATATAAACAAAGACTATCCACTGAAAATTCTTTCAACCTCATCCCTGTAGTGATCGAGAGAGTAAGTTTTCCTTATTCTTTTTGCAGTTTTCCTGCTGTCACTAAATGAGCCGGAAAGATAAAACCAGACCCCCTTCATTTTATCAAGCACATGAGCAGGGGAGTGAAGCTCATTAACATAAGCATCAAAAAGATCATCAGCAAAATTCTTCAGCTTTTCCATCCTGACGCTGCCGGTTAAAGATTCACCCTCTTTTATCTCCATGGCCAAAAAAGGATTTTCCAGAAGACCCCTCCCTATCATCCACCCCTTAACACCGGACAACGAATGGGAAAGCCTTTTATAATCATCTGCTGTTTTAATATCACCATTATAGATCACAGGGTGAGATGATACTTCAACAACTCTCCTGAAGGCAGAAATATCAGTTACACCATCATACATCTGCTCCCCTGTCCTGGGGTGAATAGTAATTTCTTTAATGGGGAAGGAATTTAACACAGGAACAACTTTCATAATTTCATCTGAGGAATACATGCCGAGTCTAACCTTCACAGATAATGGAACCTTAAGAGAGGGAATTACCCTCTCAAGAAAGGATGCAACAGCTTCCGGATACTGGAGCATGGCAGCCCCCTCCCCTCTTTTGACAACCATGGCAAAGGGGCAACCCAGATTCCAGTTAACCTCTTTGCAGCCGTAATCTGCCAGCTTCCCTGCAAGTGCGGTAAAGTCATCAGAGGATTTGCTCAGTATCTGCGGTACGGTTTTAATAAAAGGATTCATCTCAGGTGCGAGTGACTTAATCCGGCTCTCACTCTCACCTTTTATTATAAAAGGTGCAAGGGCTGAATCGATCCCTGAGAAATGGCTGGCAAAAATATTTCTGAAAACTCTGTCTGTTACACCCTTTATAGGGGCAAGCTGAATCAAGGGGGTCATAGCTCATCCATTTATTATTATTAAGGAGTTTTCATCCCCCTTTGCCGCATTGCGGCAGGGAGGAGATGTCACTCCCCTTCAAAAAATGCGCGTACAGAATCGATCCTTTCAGTAAATATCATAGAAAAATAAATATCACCCAGGGAATAGGAATCCCCCGCTTTTGAGTAAATATATTCAAGATAAAGATTATAAAAAGTGCCGTCAGACTCATCCTTTAAAACAATAAAAACCTCAGTACTGTTTCCAAAGCGTGAAAATTTTATTTTTTCAGATGTAAGCCTGTTTACAGAGCTGTCATACATAAAAAGGGCAAACTTGTCAGCTACCCCGGAACCGCCGCTCCCGCTCTTAACAATTCCATCGAGAAAATTTCTAATCTCCTTTTCCCGCCCGGGATTATCCTTAATGATTTTTGAGATGAAAATATTTCTGTACCTTTCAACTTCACTCTCTTTTATGCGGGCCTGTAAAGTAAGCGAAACAATTAAAATTATAAGAGCAGTAAAAAGTGCAATCCGCTGCATATTTTTCTCCTTAAACAGATCAAAAATATAAGATAAACCGGAGGGAATATACCGATTTATAATAGGTAAGGAATAATATTCATCCTGCAAGATATTTTTATATTATGATAAACAAAAAAAACATAGCCATAATAATATTTTCCGCTCTCCTCCTTGCGCCATTTGCGTTCATTGTATACACATATACATGGAGCTCAGCTGTACTGCAGAATATGGGCCCCGTAGTACAGCCGATCCCTACACGAATTTACGATCGGAATGGCACACTTATTTCAATGCTCTACGATGAATACAGGGAATATGCATCCATAAATGAAATACCTGAAGCAGTAAAAAAAGCCTTTTTAAGTGCAAAAACAGCTTCTTTTATAGAAAACCACATTCCATATCAAGGGGATAGCACTTACCCGTTTCGACTTCGCTCAACGAGCAAATCCCCCCCTTCGCTCGTTGAGCGAAGCCGAAACGTGCTTCCCCCCTTCGCCACTTAATCCAAAAAAATTGGAACCATTCTCAATAAGTCCGGGTCTAACTTATAAAACAAAGCGGAGGAGAAACCGAAATGAAAAAAACATTAACAATTCTTACAATAGCAGCAGTAGTGGCATTAGCAGGAACTTCATCATTAATGGCCCGCGGCTGGGGCGGAGGTTCTGGAGGCGGCATATGCGGCGGCCCTAACATGGGGATGGGACAGCAATTTCATCATATTGACAGAATGCAGTATTTTCTTGGACTAAGCGATGAACAGGCTGACAAAATCTATAAAATTGACAGAGAATACCAGGATAAGTATTACCAGAACCGTAAAAACTATGACGCAGTTCAGAAGCTGAGAGAAGAACACAGCAAGGCCATACTCAATGTTCTTACAAAAGAACAGAAGCAGAAATGGGAAGATTTCAGAAAGGATCGTCCGGAAAGAGGTGAAAGACGAGGCATGGGGCCACGAAGTTAAATAAACTTAAATAACATATCTGCCGGAATTATCCGGCAGATCAGCTTATAATAAACAGCAGGAGGAAAAAATGAAATCAAAATTATTAGCAGCATCAGCAATAGTACTTACACCGGCAATGCTCATGGCACGTCCATATGATTGCCCTTATTTTTACGGTATGCCATTCAGAGGAGGAGGTATCTTTATGATAATAACAACAGTAATAATAATCGGGATTATAATATTCCTTGTAATCCAGCTCAGCAAAAACAAAAGTCTCTCCGGGACGATTCTCAACTCAGGAACAGAAAATCCGATTGATATACTCAATAAAAGACTTGCAAAAGGTGAAATAACAGAAGAGGAGTATGAAAGACTAAGATCAAAAATCAGCGGATAAAGGTAACAGGTATGAACAATAAATTAGTACTGATAATAATTACCGGCATCATAGCTGCTTTTGCGCTGGGGGCATTTTTTTCACGGAATTTTCACATGCCTCAGCCGGACGGCCATCAACCTGAAGGCTTCAGCCACAGGCCGGTAATGCACCCCAGGGGGAACCCCTTCGGCAGGGACTTCTGCAATCCTGAATTCATGAGAAACAGGCTTGAACTGACCGAGCAGCAGATAGAAGCAGTTGAAAAACTTAACATCAGGTTTGACAATGAATATAGCCTATTTAATAAAGAGCTCAGGCCTTTGCAGGATAAGCTGCGGGAAATACTTAAAGACCCCAATCCTGACATGAATCTGGTAAGGGAGACCATGAAGCAGATATCCGATCTTGAGCTTGAAATAAGAATTCTCCGCATAAGCCAGGGAGCGGAAATCTCGAAGATAATACCGACGGATAAAATGGAAGTGCTCCATCATGAAAGGAGAATGATGTACCGGGAGAATTATCGGGAAAGAAGAGAACAAAGAATGCGGGACCGTGAATGAACGAAAAGGAATTTGCCGCAATAGTACAACGCACAAAGGGGACAGTCCTTTCTGCAATAGAAAAAAATCTGGCTGAGCGGTTTTATCATGCCATAGATGATGTGGCCCAGGAGACCTATCTAAGGGCATTTAACAGCCTTTCCAAAGGGAAGTTCCGCGGCGACTCATCAGTAGATACCTGGCTCTACAGAATAGCAGTAAATGAAACGCTCAGAATAAATCAGAGACTTAAAAGAGAGGAGGAGAAACAGAAAAAAAGCATGCAGGCCTTTGACATGGAACCGGCATCAGAAAGCATGGCTGAAGAAATAGCAGTATTAAAAAATGCTATCTACCATCTCCCGGAAAAATACAGGGATGTACTTGAACTGATTTTCAACGGATATGGAATAAATGAAATAGCCCTGAAATTAAGAATAATGCCGGGTACAGTAAAATCAAGGAGCTCCAGGGGACGGGAGATGCTTTATAAAATCATCAGGGAGAAAATATCATGAATAACAACAGGGAAAAGTTAACAAAGGAGATAGATAACAGACTCAGAAGCGACATATGGGATTACAAAATTGCCCGCACTGTAATGGCACAACGCAAATTAAAATCCGAAAAGATGCTCACAATGGGATCTTACATTTCAACAGCGGTTGCAGCAATAGCAATCTTTGTTTTTGTATTCGATCTGGCCACAGGGATAAACGGAAGCTACAATACCGAATCATATTATCAGGTCAGCGCAGATTCAGAAACCGGGCTCTATGCAGCAGCAGAGGTGGACTACATAATCAATGAAGCCTACCCTATGAGATAAGGCGATGTTTACTGTTAATGCTTAAACAGGCATCGCTAACCCTGTCAATCATTACCCGGCCGGGGCTCACCACTCTCCTGTTTTTAAATTCTTCACGCTTACCTTTATTCCACTGCTGAACAGGGCGGAAATAACCGGAAATTCTTGAAAAAACCTCTGTGGGCACAACAAGTTTGGAACTCATACATTTCCCCTGGAAGATAATTTACCGTATTATGTCTCATTGTCGGCAGAATGTCAATAATTAATAAAAAAAATACCCAAAAAAGAGTAAAAAACTGTGCAAAATAAAGAAATTATCACAATTATAAATCTCATAAAAACATGGGCGCCCCCTTTGCTCCCTTATCCCAAAGCCAGTACGGGCAGACCTCCGTGTCTGCCCTGTGCGCCTGCAAATAACCATAATTCAGCAAAGGCGCATAGCCATGCGCCCCTTCATATCACACATGTCGCTTCGGGCCGGGCTCTCGGCTTAAACTCCTCGCAGGCTCTATTGTCATTGGAAATACCTGTTCCCCTTATTTAAACTCACTGCCATTTCATGGACGCATTGCCATGCGTCCCTACACGTCACCCTGCCCGCTGCGGGGTAACGCCTCCATCCCTGGCGCGATGAAACCCCAGTACGGACAGACAGACCCCCGTGTCTGTCCTGCGTGTCTGCCCTGCACTCAATTTATTGTAAAATTAATACACTCGATATTGATATCATTCACGCACGCTCGTTGAGCGTAGCCGAAACGAGCGCACTTGTGATGAGCGCACTCGTGATGAGCGCAGCCGAATCAGCCGAATCAGCCGAATCAGCCGAATCAGCCGCATTTCTCCTGAAAACGACAGACAGTCTGTCGTTTTCAAATCCCAAAAAGGAATTGACTTCCCAGTCAAAACACCTTAGCCTGACGCGTCAGGCTAAGGTGTGACGCGCTCAAACAACCTGGAAATAAGAATCCCTTAACAAATGAATACAAAACAACCGGCCTCAAAATATCTGTCTACAGGCAGCAGCAAAATTCAGTCATTTAAAGATAAGGATTCATACCGGCTTGAAAAGGCGCTTAAAGATTCCCCTCTGGTAGGAGTCAAAACCTACAGGGCCGACAAATACTCCCCATATCCTGCAGACATCTTCTACCTTCTAGGGGAAAAGGATCCTCATAAAATAATCAGTGAAGGAATTTTCCACAATCAGCAGCTTCTTGATAATGGCCTGGCAATTAAGGCGTAAGCTTTTACTTATTTAAATCACAGAAAAACCCTTTGTGTGCAAAAAAACACAGTATCTTAAACAGGTAACTGTAACATCAGCTCCACCGGGAAAAGTGAAAAAAATATTCCCAATCGTAAAAAAAATTCAAAAGCTTGACATCCGGATACTTAAAGGAGTAAATTATACGGTAGAAAGTGGTGTTGAATTTATTAAAGATTTCAAGGAATTGAACAACTTCATTTTTCAAGGAGAAACAAATGAACTGGCAGGACAAAATAACATCCAACCCTGAAATATGTCACGGCCGTGCCTGCATAAAAGGAACACGTATAATGATATCCGTTATACTTGATAACCTTTCAGAAGGGCTTACGATTGAGGAAATCATTGAGGCTTACCCTCCACTCACAAAAAATGATATATTAGCTGCAATTAATTACGCGGCAGAGCTGACAAAAGAGCGGATTATACCAATTGATAAACTGGTATCATAAATGAAATTTAAGCTTGATGAAAATATATCTCCTCAGGCAGCTAAAGTTTTCACTGATCATGGTTTTGATGTCCATAGTGTCAGGGATGAAGAGTTAACCGGATGCAATGATGATCACCTTATCTCTGTCTGTACTGTCGAACAAAGAATCCTGGTTACACTTGACCTTGATTTCTCAGACATAAGAAAGTATCCTCCCTCATCATACATGGGTATAATTGTATTAAGAACAGAAAAGCAAAGCAGAAATCATATAATATCAATTCTTGAGAGGGTAATACCAATCCTGAAGAAAGAAAACATTAAAGGGAAACTTATGATAATTGAAGAAAACAAAATAAGGCTCCGGTAAAATTGTGAATAATATAATTACAGACGGCATCACAGGGGTTAAAATAAGCTGCTATTTTGTCTGCAAAAAAAAGCTATGGCTTTTTGCCCATAATGTTCAGATGGAACACACAAGTGAAGCTGTTCAAATTGGCGCGAAAGTTCATAAAGATTCATATAAAGAAAATTGTGGGGTCAGAGCCCCTGCCTGCTTTTAAAACCTACAAGCCCGACAAATACTCCCGATATCCTGCAGACATCTTCTACCTTCCAGGGGAAAAGGATCCTCATAAAATAATCAGTGAAGGATTTTTCTTAATCAGCAGCTTCTCGATAATGGCCTGGCAATAAAAGTTTAATTACACCTTTTACCGATCCCGGATATTATCAAAAATCACGCTTATCAATTAAACAGCCCGGCCGGCAGGGGAATCACATCGTATTAATGTTAGGGTAATTTAAAAATGGCAGGCACTTTAAAGATCAGATAATATTATCACGAACAGCATGTAATCTAATATCAGTATATTTTACATAGTTAAAAAAATCCTTATCCATTGTGTATATTGAATAATTATTTTTTATACTCACAGAACAGATTAAAAAATCAATATGTGAACCCTGAACCCCATTGCTTCTGCATCTGTTAAATAATTCCGCTGCATACTCATAATGATCTGTTTTTAACTCTACATCTTCAAAGGAGCTTATTTTTTCTTTTAAATTATCATAAATAATTTTATCAGAAATTCCGGACAAAAGTTCCTGCCTTATGGGGCCAATAATTACTACACGATATTCAGCAATAAGTTCAAGCAGCTCCCTTACTTCTTTTCTATATAAATCTGAATTTCTTCTTAATGCTAATGACCAGATTGATGTATCAACTAATACCTTCACTTTCTATTCCTGAATTTTTTATAATCATATTTCTCATCATAGTCAATTGTTCCAAAGAGACTTATTATTTTTTCCTGTTGTCTTCTTTGAATAAATTCCTTCAGTGCCAGGTTTACAGTCTCTTTTTTGGTTTTAAGACCGCCAATTTCCTGTGCACTTTTCAATAAAGCATCGTCTATAGCTAAATTTGTCGGCATGGTTCAACCTCCCGCATAATGTGTATAAATTAACACATCATGCGGTGTAAAATCAAGTATTATTTGGTGAATAATGCCTTAAAATGAACTATGTCTATTGCGGGGTCAGAGCCCTCCCGGCTTTTAAAACATACAGGGCCGACAAATACTCCCCATATCTTGCAGACATCTTCTACCTTTCGGGAGAAATCAGGCCCCAAAAAATAATTAGTGAAGGATTTTTTCTCAATCAGCAGTTGCTTGATAATGGCCTGGCAATTAAGGCGTAAACCTGATTTAAAAAAAAAATTTTCGCACTTAATTAACTTATAAAGGCTTTTTGGGGTAGACTTTTTGCAGCAGTAATCATAAAATAGTGTAACGATAAAAAATTTTACAGCAGGTTAGAATAATGAGATTTTCAGCCAGCATCCAGATAAAAGATGACCCTCCACACCGGTTACCGACAAATTATCGAATCAAAATAGCATCTTTAATAAAAGAAGCTATTAAAAGGGAAAACATTGACCTCTACAACAGTTATTGGGGAGATAAAAATAAGAATGTAACCAAACCTTTCACATTCTCGCTCTATATCCCTGAAGCAAAGCATGTTAACAAAAATGGTGCTTGTTATCTTGAATTCCCTTCTCAAAATATAAACCTTACACTCTCATCTTCAGATTTTTCTCTTTTAATTAATCTCTATAATGCACTCCTTAATATTTCAGGGAAATATTCCATATTCACTAATTATAATGAACCGGAAAAGAGCGGTAGGAATATGGATATAAAAAACTTCCGGCTTTTAAAAGAAGAAGCATTCCATGATGGGATATATTCCTTCAGATTCATGTCACCTTTAATAATAAGGGACATGACTAACAGAAAAGGAAAAAGCTATCTGGTTGCAGAAGACCCAGACTTTCATGAAAATTTATACCACTCCATTGCGCATCAATACAAAATCAGAAGCAGAGATAACAAACCTCTTTCTATCAATGATATTACATTTACGCCTGTAAACTGTCGTACTGTAAAAATACACCATTACAGGGAAGTAATACCAGCGGTATCCGGAACCTTTAAACTTGAAGGCAAAGGAGACATTATTCAGATGTTATACGATGAGGGAGCAGGAGCCCGCAAAAGCCAGGGGTTCGGCATGATGGAGCTTCTTTCTTGAAATTGTGGTATTACCGCTAAAACAGGGAAGATACGGAAAATGAAATTAATAATTGGAGGTTAATGAGATTGAGTGGGAAAAAAAGATATAAAATTTATCTTGATAACTGGATGATCAATGCTGGTATAAACGGTTTTTTAAATATCCTTCTCACAGAGAAAGAAAAAAGTTATCTCATAGATAATTATGACAGGGATGAGCTTTTATTAAGAGGAGAAAGAATAAAAATTTATCACAACATCCTTGAGTTGGATAACGATGTATTAGCCGATAACGATAATTTCGCAGAGTTATTTTTTAAAGAAGCCTTTAGAAGGTATGGCAGATTTGAGCGCTATAAAAATAAACTTAAAGATATTAAAGTTTTAATTGAGCAGTATTGTATACAGAATGATCAGGACGACAAAAATCAAATAAAAAAAAGAATTATTGGTCTATGGGATTATAAAGGAAGTTTTTCATTTCTTGAGAAAAAGTATGAAGAGATTATTGGTGATAAATTAAAACTGAATAATAAATTATCTGATAATAACTTTGATCATGATAAACTTAAAGAATTCTTATCAATAATCAATAATTGTTTGAATATTTTAAATACGGTCGAATATCATCAGGAATTTCTTGAAAATGATGTTCAGTATTATTTATCAAGCCATTTTGCTGATGATAAAGCTGGCATTAAAAAACAATCCGGTTTTTTAAATGTATCAGTAACAGGTTCAAAACAGGAACATTTTTTTAAAAATATAATTGAACCAATCATTAATGACAATGTTGACTATGAGAAGGATTATCACTGCATAATAGATAATTTACAGCCTGCAAAGAAGAAAAGTACTTATAATTCTGGTCTTGTTCCTTTTCTTGGTCATCCCGGAAAAGAGAATTATTTCTGGTTAAATACTCCGAATAAACTTCCATTGAATGAAATATATGAATTAATATACTGGTGTACATTTGCTGGTTTTACCGATATAACAAAAGGAACAAATATCAGATTTCTGTTTTGTAATCAGGACACATCAATAATTGATCTCTGGATTTCCAATTATAAACTACAAACTGAATTCAAATCAAATGATGATTTAAGTCAGCCATATCTGCGGTTCCTATCAAATATAGTATTATCAGAAAAAGAAAAATCAACTTATGAGCTTCAGAATACTACTCTGATTGATATAAATAATACAAAGGAATTCTATGTAAAAATACACTCTCTGTATATTTCAAGAGATAAAGCTTTGTTTTTAAAAAATGAGAAAGTTAATAATAAACTAAATGCATTATCAAAGACTATTTTTAATGATAAAGGCATCAATAAAAGCATAGGTCTTGTCGTTCTCGAAAGAATTTTACAGGGTAATTTGAATTACGATTTTTTATATCATCTTACCAAGCAGGCTCTTTCTGAGAGCAAAGAAGCGGTATATATTCAGCGACAATTGGAAAGGGTAAATTATTTGATATTAAGCTATCATCATTCATTTCTAAACAGGAGCGGTTATATGAAATTATTAAACAATAAAGAGCGATATGATGTTTACGAACATGGGAGAAGGGTCGCAGCGAGAATTCGGGCCGGTAATGATGAAAACAAAATAAGGGGAATGGTTCATAAGTTTCTTGCTTATCAGAAAACCGGTAATATCAATTCATTTATGAATTTATTTATGCGGATTCATATGGCATATGGTCTTCAGACTCCGGATGAATTGATAAAGAGTATGGACAATGAGATTAGCTTTAATGCCTTTGGCTACAGTTTTATAAACGGGCTTCTCAACATTAGTAATGAAGAAATACAGGATAAAGGAGAGTAATAATATGAAAGGCGGATTAACTTTAAGTATAATTTTTGATGCGAGTAGTGCTAATTATGGAGAAGGAATAGGAAATATTTCTGAACTTAAAAAGCTTACAAAGAATAATAAACTATATACATTTATATCAAGACAGGCATTAAGATATGATATTTTCAGAATATTGAATGATTCTCAATCTATAGAAGCTCCACTTTCCAAAGCTTCAGGTGTTGTTCAATTTAGCCCTGATGCTAATATAAAAGATCATATCGAAGCAGATCTTTTCGGTTATATGAAGACCGAAAAAAAACAGGGTGCCACCACAAGGTCAGCAGTTGTTAGATTCAGTCCGGCTGTTTCTCTCGAAGCATATAATGATGACATAGAATTTGCAGCTAATCACAATTTTGCTAAGCGAGTAAAAGATAATCCCAATCCTTTTCAGATTGAGAATCATTCATCCCTCTATACTTATACTGTAACAATTGACCTTGACAGGATTGGGAAAGAAGATGCAGAAGAAAAACCTGCAATATCAAATACGGCAAGAGCTGAAAGAGTGAAGAGCGTCCTTGATGTTATCAAATTATTAAACAGAGAAATAAAAGGCCGCGTTGAAAACTTCAATCCCCTATTTATTATTGGTGGAGTCTATGGAATAAAAAATCCTTACTTCCTGGGAAGGATTAAACTTGATGGTGTAATTGATGGGAAATCGTCAATAAATACAAAAATACTTTATGCCACATCTGAATCAATAAAAGACAGTACAATGCTTGGCTTTGTTGATGGATATTTCTCTAACGATTTTCAAAAGGAATTACCAGAAATATCTGCATCTTCTATCGAAAGTTTTTTTAATGAATTGAAAAAGAAAGTTGATGGTTATTATGAAGGCGCTTAAAATAAAACTTTATCAGGAGCTGGTTAATTACAGGAAACCCTACTCATATAATTTTCTTGAGAGTTATCCCTTACCTCCTTATTCATCTATTAAGGGATGGATATATAATTGTATTAATGCAGAAGACAGAATAAAATATTATGATGAAACAATACCTGATCTGGGGATTGCGATTTCAGGTAACATCTCTGGTATTACTCATGATCTTCAGCATTATATTAAAATTGACAGTTTCAAAGATTTTGAAAAAATAAAAGTAGATTTACTGACAAGAACACCTACATATGTAACTCTTATTTCTTCTATTGATTTAAACATATATATTACAGCCAGTGATAGATTGCTTAATGATTTCAATGAAAATTTGTTCAGAAATTATCCATCTATCGGCAGGCATGAAGATATTGCTAATATAGAATTTGTCGGAGATATTACTCTTGAAGAGAGAAAATTATCAAGAATGAATATACATAAAATTGATTATTATGTATACATAAGTGAAGAAAAATCAAAGTCTTTTAAAAAAACAAGAGGTTCATTTTTAAGAATTCCAACAGTTTATGAAATTGTTAATGGGATAAGATATTATACAAAAACTAATGTTATATGTCTCGGTGATACCGAGTTATCAGAGGGTCATTTTTATTTTGATAATACGGAAGGCCATGATGGAAGATTAGTCGATTTCATCACAGCAGGTTAATACATGGAGTTTCTTGCTAAATCAAATAAATATAGTGGTAATGAAACCATTGAAACTCATACCTTAAGAGTTGTTGATAATTGTAAGCAATTAAAAGAATATATTAAAATACAAACCTATCCTGAAGGCTTCTGGGCTTTGGCTGAATTGGCATGTTATCTTCACGATCTTGGTAAGTATAATGACAAGTTTCAGACTAAAATCAAAAACAATTGTTCAGTTATAGAAGGTGAGATACCACACGGCTTTTTATCAACAGCATTTATACCTGATTCAATTTCAGATGATGAATTTTTTCCTCTGTTTTATTCTATTGCATATCATCATGATAGAAACATTAATTTCTCTCAATCACTTTATAATCTTACAATTGAAAATGATATAAAAAATAAATTAAAGAATCTTTCCTGGTTGTCAGAGAATAGCGGAATAGCCATCAATAAGTTGTTTTACAAAAATTACTATTCTCTTCTGGACAAGAATTCCCCTGATTATCTTGACCTTTTCATCGGTAAAAGCGAAAGACAGAAGAAAGATAAAAATAAATACATCTTGCTTAAAGGCATACTCCACAAATGCGACTATGCGGCATCTGCACATATCGACGCAGAGCAAATCTACAAAGGAGATTACAATATTCATTTCACAGAAGGCCTCCAGAAAAAAAACATAGGTACACTACACGATTACCAGCAGCAGGCTGCTGATTATTCAGATACAAGCATAATATTCATCGCATCAACAGGAGCAGGAAAAACAGAGTACTCAATGAACTGGATCAACGGCGATAAATCATTTTATCTGCTTGGCCTCCGTACTGCTGTAAATGCAATGTATAAACGCTTCACAGATATGTTTACAAAAGACAATGTAGGTCTTCTTCATGGAGAGAGTATATACAGACTCCTTGATGATACTGAATACAGTGAAAAATACGAGGAAAATGGAGATATATTTATACAGCATAGCAAAGTACGGCAATTATCAATGCCGATCACTATAGCAACAGCAGACCAGCTTATACCATCTGTATTCAAATTCCCCGGATTCGAGTTCTATTATTTCACCGCATCTTATAGTAAAATAGTAATTGATGAAATACAGAGTTTTGCTCCGGAAGCAATCGCCTCAATAGTTGTATTTTTAAAAGAGATACAGCGGCTTGGCGGGAAATTCCTTTTAATGACAGCAACGCTACCTCCATTTGTAATTAAGGAGTTCGATGAGTTGGAGCAGGCAGGTACTCTGGTAAAACAGACCTTCTTTTCTGATAAAAACCGGCATTTAATTAAACGTATAGATGATATCCTGACCTGCGACACAGCAGAACAGATTATAGAAAATGCGTGGGAAGCGAATAAAAAGGTTCTGATTATTTCCAATACAGTTGCAGGCGCGCAGAGCCTGGCTAACCAGTACAGCAAATACAATCCACGGCTTCTTCATTCCAGATTTATCCGTACAGATCGAAAGAATAAAGAAGATGAAATTTTAGCCGAAACCGATTACACAAACCATCCTGAAAATAAAAACCAGCCCTGTTTATGGATTTCCACTCAAATTGTTGAGGCAAGTCTTGATATAGATTTTGACATTCTTCTTACAGAGAATGCACCAATTGATGCATTGTTCCAGAGATTCGGCAGATGCTGGCGCAAGCGTGAATATAGTTTAACAGAACCCAACATATACATCTTCAATCACGACAGCATAACATACAAAATATACGACAAACACCTTACAGATAAAACATGGGATACATTACAAAAATACAATCGTAAATTCTTATCAGAAGAAATAAAGCAAAAAATAATCGAAGAGGTTTTTTCAGATATAGAGAACACAAAATATTTCATGGATTATAAAAAAAATAAAGAACTGCTGGTTCTTGGTATGCGTGCAGGATCAAAAAGCGAGGCCGCAACTCTATTTCGGGACATAAACAATAACTTCACTATTATTCCTGAACCGGTCTTAGAAAAACATAAAAACAAAATAGAACAGTTATTTGCTGACATTGAAAACAGAGGAATCGATGCTAAAGAGAGGTATAAATTAAAAAATGAATTATACGGCTATACAGTTCCAATACAGATAACCGGAAACAGAAAAGAACTTTTAAGGGATATCTGGATTGACAATAAAAGAATGCAAAAACTTGACATCCGTATACTTACTGGAGTAGATTATACGGAAGAAAGGGGTGTTGAATTTATTAAAGATTTTAAGGAATTGAATAACTTCATTTTTTAAGGAGAAACCAATGAATTGGCAGGACAAAATAACATCCAACCCTGAAATATGTCACGGTCGTGCCTGCATAAAGGGAACACTAATAATGGTATCCGTTATACTTGATAACCTTGCAGAAGGACTTACGATTGAAGAGATAATTGAGGCATACCCTCCACTCACAAAAAATGATATATTAGCTGCTATTAATTATGCAGCAAAGCTGACAAAAGAGCGGATTATACCAATTGATAAACTGGTATCATAAATGAAATTTAAGCTTGATGAAAATATTTCTCCTCAGGCAGCTAAAGTTTTCACCAATCATGGTTTTGATGCCCATAGTATCAGGGATGAAGAGTTAACCGGATGTAATGATGATCATATTATCTCTGTCTGTACTGTCGAACAAAGAATCCTGGTTACACTTGGCCTTGATTTCTCAGACATAAAAAAATATCCTCCCTCATCATACATGGGCATAATTGTATTAAGAACCGAAAAGCAGAGCAGAAATCATATAATATCAATCTTTGAGCGGGTAATACCAATCCTGAAGAAAGAAAACATTAAAGGGAAACTTATGATAATTGAAAAAAACAAAATAAGGCTCCGGTAAAATTGTGCATGATATAATTACAGAAGGCATCACAGGAGTTGAAATAAGCTACTATTTTGTCTGCAAAAAAAAGTTATGGCTTTTTGCCCATAATGTGCAGATGGAACACACAAGTGAAGCTGTTCAAATTGGTGCGAAAGTTCATGAAAATTCATATAAACGGAAACGGAAAGAAATAACCCTGGACGGAATTAAACTTGATTTTATAGAACCAGGGAAAGGGCTGATTCACGAAGTAAAAAAATCAAAAGCTGTTGAAAACGCCCATTTGTGGCAGCTTAAATACTACCTTTACAGACTAAAACAACTTGGTCTTGATTTCAGCGGTAAAATTGACTATCCGCTAATACGAAAAACAGAGAATGTTTATTTTGATAAATCAGATGAAGCTGGAATGGATAACATTCTCAGAGAAATTGAATCAATAAAGCGCCTTGACTCCCCACCTCCCGGAGAAAGGTCAGGGATATGTAAAAAATGCAGTTATTATGAATACTGTTTTATTTAATTATGAGAGACTTTTATATTTTCAGATCCGGAAGAATAAGCAGGCAGGACAACTCTGTAATGTTCTGTTACAAAGAGGATGGTACTGAAAAGAAAACTCCCATTCCGGTGGAAAATATTGACTCAATATATATTTTCGGAGAAGTGGACCTTAACACAAAGCTTATAAATTTTTTTAACCAGCATGATATAATGCTGCATTTTTTTAATTACTACGGGTTTTATTCCGGCACTTTTTATCCAAGGGAGTTTTTAAATGCCGGTGACGTAATTGTTAAACAGTCATCCTTTTATCTTGACCGGACAAAGCGTTTAAATATAGCTGCGGAATTTATAAAAGGGGCAGTATATGGCATTATACAAAATCTTAAAAGATATAGAAACAGATGCGGCCGACAGATAGAACAGATAGAATCGCTCTTTGAAAACATCGATAAACAGAAAGACATCCAGTCACTTATGGGAATAGAGGGGAATGTCAGGGATATATATTATCGGGCTTTTCCTTTGATAATAAACCGGGAAATCGAATTTGAAAAAAGGGTTAAGCATCCCCCTGATAATATGATGAACGCCTTCATATCATTTATGAACAGCCTTGTCTATTCAGCTGTTTTAAAAGAAATATACAGGACCCAGTTAAACCCGACCGTAAGCTTTCTACACGAACCTTCCTACAGAAGATTTTCACTTTCTCTTGATGTGGCGGAAATATTTAAACCGGTTTTTGCCGACAGAATCATATTCAGCCTTATGAATAATAATCAGATAACAGAAAAACATTTTGATAAAGAGCTTAACTATGCCTACATGACCGAAGCAGGTAGAAAAATAGTTGTACAGGAATTTGATGAAAAACTCAATACTACTGTTTACCATAAACAGCTCAAAAAAAATGTTTCATACCGGCGCATCATAAGACTCGAGCTTTACAAGCTGATAAAACATCTGCTTGAAAAAAAAGAGTACAAGTCTTTCCGAATATGGTGGTAATTTATGTTTGTCATAGCTGTCTATGATATATCCACGCTTGAAAAGGCCGGGAAGAGAAGACTTCCCAAGGTAATGAAGGCAATGAGAAAATACCTGCATCATTCACAAAAATCGGTTTTTGAAGGTGAAATAACAGAAGCCGGATTTTTTTCACTACAGAAAGAAATCGAATTTATAATTGACAGCAAAGAGGATTATGTGGTTTTTTTCAAAATTACAGGACTTAATAATATGGAAAGAGTAAATATTGGAATAGATTTTGATCCCACCTCGAATATTCTATAATGTGCAATGCATTACCGCAAGTTCGCGAATTATTTTATCTTTTTTAAACCTGAACTACTGATATATTCAGGGGTTCAGGATGGGTATCAGCTCCCAGTAGTGGGATTTAAAGAATTTTGTACCGTTGCTAAAAATTAAGGGGGAAGATGTATCAGCTCCCAGTAGTGGGATTTAAAGTAATAAATTTAAAAGATTAAAATCTTATAGGACAGTGTATCAGCTCCCAGTAGTGGGATTTAAAGCATTTACATTTCAGGGTGTGTATTTGTGTTTTCATTGTATCAGCTCCCAGTAGTGGGATTTAAAGGGATTAATCTTTAAACCTTATAGGATAGTCAATTTAGTATCAGCTCCCAGTAGTGGGATTTAAAGATTTATTTTGAAAATAAACTTGTTTCTTTTACTTCAAGGTATCAGCTCCCAGTAGTGGGATTTAAAGTTTAATCCTCTGTGTATTCATAAATATATTTATATAGGTATCAGCTCCCAGTAGTGGGATTTAAAGTTCTTTATGTGTACTTGTGCCTTTAAAATCTCTTCCAGTATCAGCTCCCAGTAGTGGGATTTAAAGCAAAAGAAAATGATGATATTGTCGCGGCGTTTGTTGGTATCAGCTCCCAGTAGTGGGATTTAAAGCGCTGTCACTGTTTGCACTGCTATAACCGATTATCATAGTATCAGCTCCCAGTAGTGGGATTTAAAGGGCTTTGCCAGCCATACGGAAACGATCAAAGGAAGGGGTATCAGCTCCCAGTAGTGGGATTTAAAGTCATGGAGAAGAATATGTAAATCATTATTAAGGAACGGTATCAGCTCCCAGTAGTGGGATTTAAAGTGAAAGCATTATGAAGAGAGCAGGCATTAAAGATATTTGTATCAGCTCCCAGTAGTGGGATTTAAAGATATTCTACTGTACCAAAATAAGCATAAGATATTAGATGTATCAGCTCCCAGTAGTGGGATTTAAAGCATTATAAATACTGGATTTTTTTCTCTTGCTGAATCAGTATCAGCTCCCAGTAGTGGGATTTAAAGTCGTGATAAGTAACATTCATATTTTCATTAAGTTTAGTATCAGCTCCCAGTAGTGGGATTTAAAGGCGGCTCAACGATAAATGCTGAAGGTGCGAATGCAAGGTATCAGCTCCCAGTAGTGGGATTTAAAGCTTATTTAGAGAGAATCTCCCTGGAACCTACTGTGTCGTATCAGCTCCCAGTAGTGGGATTTAAAGACTTATAATCTTTGTCACAGAAGATGTTGTTATGTGTATCAGCTCCCAGTAGTGGGATTTAAAGATGTTTGATAGTATTCTCAAGCTATTAGTAGCTGTTTGTATCAGCTCCCAGTAGTGGGATTTAAAGACTGCTAACACCGCCGCCGCTTCAATACTTGAAAAAGTATCAGCTCCCAGTAGTGGGATTTAAAGATAAGGAGGATAAAAAATGCTAACAGTATTAGAAACAGGTATCAGCTCCCAGTAGTGGGATTTAAAGTAATTCCTGGACTTCTTCAATGTCTGAAATTTCTTCAGGGTATCAGCTCCCAGTAGTGGGATTTAAAGATAAAAATTTTACTTTTTGTATCTGGAATAATAACCCGGTATCAGCTCCCAGTAGTGGGATTTAAAGCGATATAGTCACCCTCAAGTCAAAAATTAAAAATCCCCTGGTTATGTGAAGGCACTTTTAATTTTTGACTTGAGGAGCAATTGATTACAAGCGTTTATAGTAAAATATCAGCAAATATAGCATATAATTGTCAAAGGGAAATATATTCATATTGATTTCTAAAATTGATTATAAATATTGTAAAATACCCTCAAAATAGGTGCTTAGAAATGTTTAAAATAACAGGCATCGGGTACCCACACGCCCGTTGAGCGTACTCGTGATGAGCGCAGCCGAAACGAGCCGAAGGGAGCAAGGAGTATAATCAATGCCGGAACTACCAGCGGTTATAAACATCTTCAGCAAACCCCGGAAACCCATTAACATTAACTTTTTTCCCATTGTCAAGAATCGCGGTGCCTGTAAATTCTCCAAAAACCTGATGCTGAACAGATTTTATGATCCCCAGATTTGTAAAAGCCTGACGGTCAACCTGCGGCATAAATTCCATTTCAAACCTTCCATCAGAACTGGTAAAACGCCAGGGCCCCATGTAATCCTTTTCGTCAAAATGAAATTCCACCTCTTCAAGCTTGTGAGCCTTCCCGTCATAAAAGAGCATATTTTCCGAAGCAGGAGTTCTGTCTGAAAAGCCGTAGCCAATATTCCATCCAAATGGCACACCCGCGACCCTTCCCGATGCTGAACCCCAGAACCAGCGGTTCCGGTAGGTCCAGTTTCCTCTTCCCCAGTCAAGGGCTCCAAAGTCGGACTCTTCATTAAACTCATAGGTTTTTTCTCCGATAGTGAAAGTCCCTGACGCCGGCATGCAGTTTATCTTCCTGTTGTAATAAAAGGCCTTTCTGTTCTCAGCCCATGATGTGGCTATATTCATGCTCTCAAGGCTTTCCGGCTCTCTTAATTCAATTTGACCCTCCAGACCTCTTCGCCCTTCCGCGTCAATAATATCAGGTGAGCTGAATCTTAATAAGCGTCTGCCAGGAAAGTATTCAAACTCAAGAAAAAGTTTTTTATCTTTAAATGAAACGGTTCCGCTGTCGCTGTCAGGTGAAAAACCGGTTCTCCCCATAGGGAAGGCCCGGATAGTATCAACCTGATTACAGTATCCCCGGTTTAAATCAAAAAAACAGATCGCAAATAGACCGGCGTATCCCAGATCGCTCATTGTCATGGTTATTCCAAACCTCTGCTTTTCCGAGATCAGAGAATAATAATCCCACTCTTTTATGCGATGCCACCCAGCTTTTACAGCTTTTCGATCGTAACGCCACAAGGGGGAGCGGGCCCATCCCTCCTCGATGATACGTCCGTCCCTTCCAAGAAGATCTATAGATTTTTTTATTTCATTCTGCATAATCACCTCTTGTATCTTATGATACTTTCCTCTACCCGTAAATATTACCTGCGGGAAGGGTAAATGTCAATCCAGAATATATGAGTAGAAACTTTATCCAAGCAGCAGCTCAATAAATCTGCCGCGCACATTGCGCTCATTGAATAGAGAAATATCATTTATTATTCCGCCAGCCATGTCAGCGTGGCCGCCGCCGAAACCGATACCTTTCAGGGCAGCCTGGATAATGAAGCTGCAGTTCCAGTCAATATTTTCATTCCGCAGGGAAAAATTTATTTTCCCGCCATTGACAGCCAGCAGAATCACAAAATCAACCTCACTGAGAGCAAGAAAAAAATCACCCAGGATTCCCAGCATATTCTGGTTGCACCCTTCAGGAAAATAACAGTAAGCCACATTTTTAATTATCTCAACCCTGTCTATGGCTTCTTTGTAAAATTTCAGATCCTTCTGCTGTATATAGTTCCGCAGAATTGAATTGACAAGCCTCACGTCCGAAACAGTGTAAAGAGAAGAATAGGCCTGAATATCATTTACACTTACACCCCTGGTGAGCAAAGATGTATCCATATTGATACCGATAAGCAGGGCGCTGGCCATATTCTGGGGGATCGCAATATTATGTTCACTGTAATATTCATATATTATTGAAGAGCAGGCGCCAAAATCGGGGCGGATATCATTGAAGGGAACATCTTCAGCTTTCTCAACCTGGTGGTGGTCTATAACTCCAATCTCATCACCAATTAGGTCTGTTACATTTTTATTCCCTTTGCACCCGTCAACAATTACAATTTTATCTTCAGCTTTCATATCGTATTCGCTGATATGTTTAATATCTATTGAGAGAAAACTAATCATATCCATCAGTGAATCTCTCTGAATATCGCCATCGAATGTTAGGAATGATTTTATCCCGAAATTTTTAAAGAATCCCTGAAGAGCAAATGCGGAGGCCACAGCATCGTGGTCAGGATAATTATGTGTCTGAATGTAAATGTGTTTTTCATTTTGCAGAAGCTTTATTAATTCAGTAATCTCTTTTGTCATAAAAAACTCCGGTTAACATGGGTTGACATAAATAAATTACTATAATTAATTTAAGAGTCAAGCCGTAAAAAAAATTAATGTTTGAAATATTCCACCCTGGATATATATTTAACTATCTAATCGGTAAATATCAGCTTTCCCGGATTCATCGTGCAGCATAGAAATAAAAAATCACCATAGCAACAGGCAATAACCCGAGCACACGCTCGTGATGAGCAAAACCACACGCTTGTTTCGGCTACGCTCAACAAGCGTGTGGTTTTCAATAATTATTGATTACTTTCTTACACGCTCCCTGAGCGTAGCCGAAGGGAGCCGAAGGAGTACAACCAATGCCCTACACATACATATTACAATGCATAGACGACACATATTACACCGGAAGCACATGGGACCTGACCCGGAGATTAAAACAGCATAATTCCGGAGAAGGAGCGAATTATACATCCAAACGATTACCGGTTAAACTGGTGTATAACGAATACCACGATTCAATAAAAGCAGCATTTGATCGGGAAAAACAAATACAGGGATGGAGCCGGGCAAAAAAACAGGCCTTAATTGAAGGAAACGAAAAAGAACTCCACCACCAGGCCGAATGCAAAAATAAAACCCATTACAAAAACTCCACACCCACCGAATAAACCCGCTCCCTTCGACTACGTTGTCAGTGAGCGCAGCCGAACTGCTCAGGGAGCGCGAGAAAAATGAATCAATAAGTATAGAAAACCACCCGCTCGTTGAGCGTACTAGTGATGAGCGAAGCCGAATCAGCCGAAACGAGCGTACTCGTGATGAGCGAAGCCGAAACGAGCCGAAAGGAGCTAAAGCCTCCCGTTAATCCTCAAAGCAAAAACCACCATTTTTCTATATAAATGCTCCTTCAATGAAGCCGGATTATCCAGATTCATCCTTACCAGATGATGTTCAGCTGATGCCGGCACAGACCTGAAAAATTCCCTTATCAAACCGGAAAACATTTTAACTTTTGAATTATCACCAAAGGCTTTCATCACCTTCAAAGAGCCGCCTAATACAATATCATCATCAGATAAATCAGTTCCAAATGGGAAGGGCTGGAAATACCCCTTCTCCTGATAAGGCTTTAACAGTTCCGAAATTCTTTCCGGATAATTATTTCTGTATTCAGCCGGAATTTCATAATCGGCCTGAATTTTCCCTGCCTTTTTAACCTCATCCAGAAGCTGTTTCTGGAATCTGGAATCTGCAATATTTAGCATTCTTTTTATCACTTCACTTTCAGGAAGATCACGGATATCAGCAATACCATATTCAGTGACAATAATATCACGGCTGTGCTTTGTAATTGTGCAGCTTCCGTAACTGAAGACTATATTGGATCGGAGTGTTTTACCCGATCCCTTTGTGCTCTTAATCATAAGAATAAATCTACCGTCAGGCAGGGCATGAGCCATGGCATTGAAATTATACTGCCCCCCTATACCGCTTACAACAGTACCATCATCAAGGGAGTCCGCAGCTGCAGCGCCAAAAAGAGTAGCCTTCATCCCTGCATTGACAAAACGGCCATCTTTTCTCTGCAGTGAGCGGAGTTCCTCATCACCGTAGAGCTGGTTAACCTTCCCCACTCCCGACATGCCGAATTTACTCCTCTCCTCTTCACTCATATCATTAAGTGCCTGATAAAAAGATTTAGGCCCTATAAAAAAAGCAGCCAGAAGAACCTGCCCCTTCAGCAGTTTTTTCCCAAGAATCTTTTTTATAGCTTTAAGATTTGCCTCATCATGAAGCTCCACAGAGTAAACGGTATCTCCGTCATGGATTTTACCATCTTTAAATATAAGGCCTGACTTAAGTATACCAAAACTGCACAGGTGATCAAAATCCTCCTGATCAAGTGTTGAGTGAATGGCTTTCATTTTAATAAGTGTTTCAATAATATCATCAGGTATATAATTTTCTGATATTCTCCCGCTGTTAAGGAGTTTCATGAGAGGCGTACTGTCGTAAACCTTTCTTTTAAGAATATTTTTTTTGTACATCTGCATAAAGGGATCAACAAACATCTCCGATTCGCCATATAACCCCTGCTCAAAAGTCCCAAGTCCGCCCCAGTTTTCTATCAGATATCTGCTATTTTCAAGAAGACCCGATTTCTCAATTATTTCATTAAATTCAAGATTATGCTCATTACGCATAATAAGCCCCGCCACAATGGCATCACCCAGGGCGCCAATCCCGACCTGCAGAGTCCCGCCGTCTTTTATAAGTGGACTTACATTGAGGCCTATCATATGGTCAGATAATGCAACCGGATCCTTAGGTGGAGCAAAGAGGCTGTAATTAAATTCCTCACCATGCAGTACAACATCAAAATCCTCAGCTGACATCACCGCGTCTCCGTACATAAAGGGCATATTCTCATTGGCTTCAGCTAACATTACATTCTTTACGCCATTAGACCTGTCCTGCATAAGTAAGGCCTGACTCTCAAGTGTAATATCAGTATTACAGGCTGCAGAATATATCCGCTTCCCATCCACCTCTCTATATGCCAGCAGCATAGCTCCCACATTGCTTTTCATTGAATGCGCACAGCGGGGGACATGAGTATAATGATTAGCCAGATGGTTCAGCTGATAATGGCTGTTCTTTAAATTACTCCCCGGTTTGCAGTAGAACTCGTACAGCTCCACGTTAGGCGGAAGAGTCCCATTGCGGAAATCTTTCATGTAGTCAATATCGGGAACGCCTGCAAAAATTCGCTCCTTTAAATCTTTAAGAAAGCGGACCTCCAGCTCCGAATTACCCTGCGGTTTTTCCAGAGAAAGGGCGGTTATCATCCGGAGGCTTAACTCAGGATCCTCCTTAGCCCTGCGGTAGAATTCATTAAGTATTTTTACAGGCTTCCCCAGCGCCAGAGTCACTCCTAAAACAATATCTTTCCCCACATAATTGATAGTGTCATCAACAGCTTTTTTTACGTCATTATCAATTTTTCCGCAATTGAACTTTATACCTGTAGTGTAGTTCATAAAATTAAAATCCCCCCTGAATGTAATAATTTTCACTAATCCGGATAAATCAGCTCCCTGCAGATTGCACCCCATACAGGATAATTCGCAGGAAAAACGTCCCTTTCATAAAAAAGTCCATGGACAGTAAAAAACCGGATAATTGGTCTTTTTCTAATAACCGCTGCAAAAAAGGTCAATTATTAATTTAACCGTAAGTTAAAATATTTAACTTACGGTTAAACGCGCTCCCTTCGACTACGCTCAGGGAGCGCGTGAGAAAGGAATCAATAATTATAGAGAACCACACGCTTGTTGAGCGTAGCCGAAACAAGCGTACTCATGAGAAGCAGAACAAACTCGCTCCCTGAGTGTAATCATGATGAACGAAGCTGAATCAGCTGAAACAAGCCCGCTCCCTGAGCGAAGCCGAAGGGAGCCCTTAACTGAACTTGTAAATGGTGGTATGCTTAAAAGGATTTTCAGGAGTTGTTATTGCATCAGGAAAAGACGGCTTGTTGGGAGAATCGGGGAAGTACTGAGTTTCCATGCAGAAACCTGCAAACCTGTTAAACATTACAGATCCGCGGCCATAAGTGCCGTCTAAATAATAAATGGTTGGCAAAGCGGCCCACTGCAGCTCCCAGATATGGGCGTTTACTTTTATACTCCTCTGACAAATAAGTCATGGGGTCATCAAAGCCCGGAGCAATCTCTTCAATTTTACCATGTTTATCAGGCGTAGTAATGCTGGTAATAGTAGAGCCCACATTGGTTATTTTTACAGTTGTTCCAGAATTATTGTTCAGCTCATAAAGATAAACAGGAAAGTTCATATCATTCAGGATAACTGTTTTCTCAATAGGCATAAGCCCCTATTTTTAGTATAAAATATTTTCTTTTACCAAAAATACGGGAGGAAATAAATTTTTACTATACAATCTTATTTCATAAACAATATACTTCCAATCAGTAATTATTCAAAAAAAGATCTTTTAGATTATAATACTTGTTGAGCATAACCACCCGCTCCCTTCGGCTACGCTCAGGGAGCGCGCAAAAAGGTAATCAATAAGTATCGACACCCGCACGCTCGTTGAGCGAAGCCGAAACGAGCGCGTAAAAAAGGTAATCAATAAGTATCGACACCCGCACGCTCGTTGAGCGAAGCCGAAACGAGCGCGTAAAAAAGGCAATCAATAAGTATCGACACCCGCACGCTCGTTGAGCGAAGCCGAAACGAGCGCGTAAATGTTATCTAAAGCGATATAGTCACCCTCAAGTCAAAAATTAAAAATCCCCTGGTTATGTGAAGGCACTTTTAATTTTTGACTTGAGGAGCAATTGATTACAAGCGTTTATAGTAAAATATTAGCAAATATCACTACTGTCCCATACATTTTAGAAGCCTAAATCCAATTGGACATCAGGCAGTTTCATTTTCTTTTTCAGGTGTCTAACTTTATTTTTAAGTAGCTCCATAATATTTCGAGAAGAAAAAATA
>Ga0334882_1000845_pt1 | contig 41965 bp, 39 predicted proteins | sample GraSluR1_MG_5_FD_207226 | JGI IMG/M metagenome (GOLD analysis project Ga0334882, IMG submission 207226) | Sludge microbial communities from methane-producing bioreactor in Wageningen University, Netherlands - Granular Sludge_15_04-R1 | ecosystem: Engineered > Bioreactor > Anaerobic >... | reverse complement strand
AAGTATCTTTGATAGGAACTATCTCGTGAATATTATCCCCAGCATTCAAGTAGCTAATCGTTTACGGGGCACGCCATTTGTTGCTTCTGAAGAAAGCTGGGGATTATAAAATGCTGGGGATAAGATCTTGTTGTTGATGCCTTCGACCTTCCCTGTAGAGATCGGATAGGTGGCATGGGCAGTAATACCCTTGATGTGGTTGCCCAGCAGTTTGCTGAACCAAAGCAGATGCTTGTTGTCGGTTTCGCAGCACAAGTCGATTATCTCATTGATTGCAGTTTCCATGGATGACCCGTCGGTCAGCTTGTAGGCATCACAGAGCTTCTCCTTGATCAGGTCCAGAGTGAACAGGAGCTTGTTCTGGCTGATAAGCTGCTCATATCTGGCCAGCTGACCTTCCCTGCGGACCACCGGCTCCCTGTCGAACAGCGTACTGCCCTTGCGCAGCACCTTCCCATTTTGCGCCTCCTGGTCCTTCCTTGCCAGGGTCCTTCTGGAAGAGGTGAGAATGTATTTGCTCCGCCTGAGAGATTTTGCAGCTTCCAGATCTCCCTCGATTATGAGTCGCCTCATTTCATCCTTGCGGATCTCAGAGACCGCCTTGTCGTTGAAGTTCTTGGTGATATGAAAAAAGTCAAAGACAATGCGAACATGGGGGCATCGCTCCTCGAAGGCCTCCTGGAAGTCGCTGTTCATGTCGGTTGCGACCGCCTCGACCCCTTCCATCCACTCCTTGCCCACGTGCTCGATGAACGAGTATACCGTGGCTTTCTTCTTTCCGTGGGCAAGCCAGAGGATGTGGCCCGTTTCCATATCGATGATGACCACCGCGTACTTGTGTCCGTCATGGAGCTTGAACTCATCGACGCCGAGGAACCTCGCCTGTTTTTCGGGCTTGATGAGCCGCTGTCCGTCTACGGTGTACTTCTCCTGCAGCCGTCGAAGGTCGATGTCCTTGACGGTGTTCTTCCCCAAGCCGGTGATGTATGCAACTTCCTTGTTGGTAAACCCATAGGCGAGCAGGTCCCTGGTATAGCTCAGCAGCTCGCAGCTGATGCGGTGCCCTTGCGCCTGGAACGGGACGCGCTGCATGTGGCTGTGGCCGCATCGGGGGCACAGGTAGCGCAATTTTGAGAACTTGAGGCAACTCAACCGATTCCCGAAGCACAGATGCCTCAGGCTGGCCTCACAGCGGTCATGGATGTGCATCGAGCTTCCGCACAATGGACACAGGCAATCATCGGCACTGCTCGTGAGCTCTCCTTTGAGCAGGTACATCTCTCTGTTTGATACAGTCTTAACGATCTCCGTGGTACGATTGGTGAAGCCTACCAATTCTGAGGGCAAAATGATATAGTGCATCAAGGGCTGTCTTTCCTGTTTGTTTTGTGTAGTGACCTAACAATACAGGGACGGCCCTTCTTTATACAATCATCTTCAGATTCTCTGATCCTCTCAATTCCCTATCTGCTACTTGCTTCTTCCAATCCCACAGAAAAAAGGACTGAGCCGTTGTTTTCTCAAATGACTCGCTTTGTCTTCCATCTCCCCCGGGAGAAGCGCCAAAGGAAGCAGATACTGCGGCAGACCCAGTCGATGTACATGCCATACCATACCCCGATTGCACCGAGGCCCATATTCACTGCCAGCACATAGCTGAACCCAACACGGAAGGCCCACATACTGAACATGGAGACGAGCATGACATATTTGACGTCGCCGGCAGCACGGAGAAAGTTGGGGAGGGCGAAAGCCGTCGGCCAGAAGATGGCGCTGAAGATCATGGCTGTGTGCAACAACAGGACAGCGATAGAGGTGGCTTCTTCGGAGAGATTGAAGATGGAGATGATCTGGTGTGAGAAAAGATAGATGAGAATGGCGATGCATGCCATGGCAAGATATGCTCCCATGAGGAGTTTCTTGGCGTAAAAGACAGCTTGGTCGGGTTTTTTTGCTCCCATGGCTTGTCCCACGACGGTGATGGAAGCAAGACCGATTGCCCCTCCTGGGATGTTGACAAACCCGGTTACCGAAGTGGCAATGGCGCTGGCTGCAAGGCTTGCCGTCCCGAAGACTGAGATGAATCCTTGGACCAGGAGCTTGCCGATCTGAAAAACGCTTCCCTCGATGCCGTTGGGGATGCCGATGCGCAAGATTCTCCGAATCATCTCCCATCTCCACTGCAGGTGGCGATAGTTGCGTACCGAGATCTGGTTCACCGGATTCGCCAACAGGATGAGTATGATGATTGCACCGATGATCCTGCTGAGCAAGGTGGCAAGGCCTGCCCCCACCACCCCAAGTTTCAGGACAAAGATGAAGTAAGCATTGCCGATGATGTTGACCAGATTCATGACCACACTCACCCAAAGGCTTACTTTGCTGTTGCCCATCGAGCGGAACAGCGCTGCACAGGCGTTGTAGGCGGCGAGGAAGGGTAGGGAGAGAAGGATGTAAAGAAAGTAGATCGATCCACTGGCAAGCACAGCTTCTTCGATGGATCCGAAAATGAAGCTGATGATGGGTGCTCTGAACGGTACGCAACCTGCCAGCAGCAGGGTGGAGACACCCAGCGAGAGGGTGAGAAGCTGCTTGGCGGCACTATTTGCCAAGGCATAATCCTTGTTGCCCAAGTATTGGCTGGCTACCACTGCTCCTCCGGTTGCGAAGGCTGCGAACAGTGTGACGATGAGGATGGTTATGGAATCGACCAAGCTGATGGCACTGACAGCCACCTCTCCTACCGAGGCGACCATGATGGTGTCAGCCATGCCAATGGTGACAGCCAACAGCTGCTCGACCATCAGAGGGATGATCAGGGAAAAGAGAAAACGGCGGGAGAACATGGGTTCAAACGCCGTCTTGGGTTGCTTGGTATTCACGAGTAGGACCTCATCCTCATCGTAGGGGGAAACCGAGTGGGTGGCAAGTCCCTATTTGCGCTTATGTCTTGGTGAGCAGACCCTCATCGTTGTCAAAGGTCTTGTTTCGCAGGTTCCTGAACAAGCGCACCAGCTCCTCAACGGTAAGGTTGGATTTCTCCTCTCCTGCAACATCGAGGATGATGGTTCCCTCATCCATCATGATCAGTCGATTGCCGAAGTTGATGGCGAATTGCATGTTGTGGGTAACCATGAGTGCAGTGAGGGCATACTCTTTGATGAAGCGCTCGGTAAGGTCCATCACAATCTGGGCGTTACGGGGGTCGAGAGCAGCTGTGTGTTCATCGAGCAAGAGCATCTTCGGCCGGGACATGACCGTCATCAGCAGTGTAAGAGCTTGGCGTTGGCCTCCACTGAGCAGTCCAACATTGTCCTTGAGCCTGTCCTGCAACCCAATGCTTTCCAGCATGCCTTTGAAAAGCTCGCGCTTCTCGTTGTTCAGGCTGATCCTCAGACCCTTCATTCCCTTGGTTTCTGCGGTTATCATATTGTCTTCAATCGACATATTGGCTGCAGTACCCTTGGTGGGATCTTGGAAAATACGTCCAATGGTCATCGCCCGCTTGTACTCAGGGCTGGCCGTGACGTCATTCCCATCAAACACAATCTTACCGTTGGTGACAGGATAGGTGCCGCTGATCAGGTTGAACAGGGTGGATTTACCCGAACCATTGGATCCGACGACACAGATGACATCTCCCTTGTTTACATGAAGATTGATATTGTCCAAGGCCATTTTCTCATTGACGGTCCCCGGGTAGAAAACTTTGGTGATGTTCTGTAGATCAAGCATGTTCTTCCTCCTTGCCTGTGTGCTTAGCCAGAGAGCGGGCAATGGCTTTCTTCTTTGCCCCTGCAGAGGAAGCAGCGCTGCGGGTCTGCGCAATGAACAGGCTTGCGATGACCAGGATGCCGGTCAGCAATTTGAAATCGTTGGGGGTGATGTTCACCAGATATCCGTACTTTCTTCCGAAGAACATCAAGGCCTTGTAGATGATGGCACCCAGGATTGCCCGGAGCGTAAGCAGGCTGATGCGGTTCGACGAGAAGAGAAACTCGCCGATCATGATTGCTGCAAGTCCTTGTACCACCATACCCTGCCCAAGGTTGGCGTCGGCGAAGCCTTGGTACTGGGCTAGGAGTCCTCCGCTGAGGGCGATGAGGCCGTTTGAGAGGCCGATTCCCATCAGTTTGAGGATATCTGGATTGATTCCTTGGCTGATGACCATCTGCTCATTGCCTCCCATCGCTCCCATGCTGACCCCCAAGTCAGTGCGGAAGAAGATGTCAATGAGAACTTTCACGAAGAGCACCACCAAAAGTGTTCCTACCAAAGACGCCCATTCACTGGGGAGGAAGGAGAGCGCTTGGGGGAGTTTCGAGTAGAGGGTTTCCACTCTGAGCAGGGGCACATTTGCCTTGTTTCCCAGAATGCGCAGATTGATCGAGTAGAGCATCGTCATGGTCAGGATGCCTGCCAGAAGCCCGGGAATCTTGAGCTTATTGTGGATGGCCGCTGTGATCATGCCTGCAAGTACTCCGGAACAGAAGGCGAGCAACAGGGCGACAAAAATGGGAAAGCCCGCAACAATGGCCATGGTGGCTACCGCTGCCCCGGTGGCTACCGAACCATCACAGGTGAGGTCGGCAAAGTCCAGGATACGGTAGGAGATCAAAATCCCAATGACCATGAGCGAAAAGACCAGGCCATCTACAAAAATTCCTTCAATCATGTAAAACCCCTTACACAAGAAAAACCGCCGGCCTTATGCAAGTCCGGCGGAATCATTCAAGATATACCTTATTTGGTGATCTTCTTACCGTCCTTGATCAGCACGACCGCCGCATCCTGCAGTGACTGCGGAATAGTATAGCCAAGCTTGGCGGCTGTATCAAGATTGAACCACAGTTCAAACTTGGTGGGATCGGTGATATGGACAGTTCCGATCGATCCGGCTTTCTCGCCCTTGAGGATCTTCTCGACAACTTTTCCAGTCTCGACACCGATGCTGTAATAGTCAAAGCCCCAGGCGATCATGGCGTTCAGGCCTTCAACCCCGCTGGGGTCTGCACTGAAGAGCACCTTGCCGGCCTTGGTGGTTACGTCATCAACCGAAGCGAGAGCACTGATGACCGCATTGTCAGTGGCGATGTAAATGGCATCGACACGGTCAATGATCGACTGGGCAGCCATCTTGACTTCACTGGAGTTGCTGATGGCAGAGGGGACGAATTCAACACCATACTTTGCACAAGCCGCTTTGGCCAATTCCATCAGCACTACAGCGTTTGCTTCGCCTGATGCATAGATGTTGCCGATGCGCTTTGCACCGGTGATGTCGATCAGCAGCTTGATCTGCTCTTCAACGGGGTTCATGTCCGAGACACCGGCGATGTTCGCTGCAACCAAGCCCGCTTCAGCTGGGTCTGTGACAGCACTGAAAACAACCGATGTGGAAGAGGAGACGGGGAAGACCTGGGCAAGAGCCTGGGCGGACGGGGTAGCGATTCCGACTGCAACGCTGACCTTGTCGCTCTTGAACTTTTGTGCGATGGAAGAAGCGGTGGAGATATCACCGTTTGCATTTTGCAGATCATAGGAGACAGAGAGGCCGGTGGTGGCCAGATGGTCCATCATTCCCTTTTCCGCTGCATCGAGTGCAGGGTGGGCCAAAAGTTTTGATACACCTATTTTATAGGTGCCGACTTTGCTCTCAGCTTGTCCGGCGCCAAAGGCGGGAAGAGCGATGAGCAGGGCAATCAAGAGAACAAGCAGGGCAGAGCGACGTGTAGTTTTCATCAGAGTTCCTCCAAAAACGGGTAATCCCTTTCGTTTGCAAAACTATAGCCCGCTTTCATTCTTTTGTAAATCTGTTTATGCAATAAGATGAATATTAATTCATAGATTATGCATAGAATTTTGTATGCATAGCAAAAAGAGCCTGCCCCGGTTCAGGAGGCAGGCTCAAAACAAGGAGTATTGTCCAGGCTTTTCCATCCAGCCTACGGATTTACAGTGGTACACAGGTCTGAGGAGAAGGGAACCTTCTGCCCATTCTGGATGATCACCCTTGCTGAAGCAAGCAGATCACTGGGTATGGTGATGCCCAACTTCTTGGCTACATCCAAGTTGAACCAGAGTTCGAACTGGGAAGGATCTTCAAAGAAGACGGCTCCGATGTCCTTTGGCTTTTCACCGTTGAGGATGCGTTCGACCACCTTGCCGGTCTCAACTCCGACGGTGTAGTAATCAAAGCCCCAGCTCATCAGAAAATCAATATTCTCGCTGCTGGTTGTATCAGTGTTGAAGAGTGGGATGCCCGCTTTTGCACACACCTCACTCACTGAGGGGATGGCACTGACTACGGTATTGTCGATGGCAACATACATCGCGTCGATGCGACCGATGATTGACTGGGCGGCCATCTTTACCTCTGCAGAATTGCTCACCGCTGCGGCAATAAAGGTGATTCCGTTGTCCTGGCAGATCTCTTTGGCCAGTTGCATCTGGGCAACCCCGTTCGCCTCACTGCTGGTGTAAATCATGCCCAATCGTTTGGGTTGTACAATCCTGAAGTAGGTTTCCAGCTGGAGGCGCAGGGGATTAAGGTCCGAAATTCCGGCAATGTTCGTCTCCTCCGTCTTCTCATAGTTTGTCACCAGACCTGCGGCCAAAGGGTCGGTGATGGCACCGAAGACCACCGGCTTGTCGGTTATTACCTGGGCGAGAGCCTGGGCTGGAGGGGTGGCAATGCCGATGACCAGATCTTTCTTGTCGCTTTTGAACTTCTGGGCAATTGCGATTGCTGTGGAAATTTCTGCATTACAATTCTGCAGGTCAAAGGAAATCTGATGCTCAGTGGTTCCCAGGTGGTCGATGATTCCTTGCTCAATGGCGTCAAGGGCGGGGTGGCTCATCATTTTGGAAATGCCGATTGCATACGGCTTGTTCTTTGTTTCCGTATTCGGTTGGGCGGCAAGCTGGCTGGTGAGTGCAAGCAGCAGGGCAAGTATGATGGCGATTTTCTTCATGGTCTTTCTCCTCTGTGATGATGTTACTATAAGCAGAAACACCTTGATTGCGCAAGTATCTTTGCATAGAAACACCAACTTTTTTCAGAGGAGTCCCCAATATCAAAAAAAGCCTCCCGGATTGATACTCCAAGAGGCTGTGAACGCTTAAAAATCAAGGCTCAGAGGGTGTCTTCATCGTCCAAATCGTCAAATTCGTCATCCTCGTCGAAGAATACATCCTCAAAGGACTCGTCACCTTCGACCATAAACCCATCATCAAGCAGCTCATCTTCGTCTTCCTCGTCCTCAAGGATCTCATCATCATCGTCACCAAAGTCAATCACTTCCGGTGCATCGTACAAATCAGCCAGATAGGCATCTTCCTCATCCTCAAGCCTGCTGAAATAACGATCTTCCTCATCATCGAGCTCATCTTCCTCATCGCGGTATTTCGCCATGCCGGTACTCCTTGCCTCCAAAATTATGTGTCCCACTACCTACAACAGTAAGAGAAGGTAGTGCGGTTGTCAATGCGTTGCTTCAGGTAGGTTCACTGGACAGGTATAGGTGGTGTTGGTATGATGCGCATATGAAGAAAGCTGCTCTCTATTTGGCCGTCCCCTTTGGGGATCCTGCAGGAATTGGTCCCGAAATCGTGTTGAAGGCGTTGCGCCGTGTCTCCCTCGATGAGCAAGTCGGCGTGGTGGTTATTGGGGATAAGCCGGTGTTCTCCAAGACGGCATCAGATCTCGGCCTGGTTGCTGATTTCGATTCGGTGGTCAGCGATGAGGCAGGTATTGCCCGTGCAATCGAATCAGGAAGCAGACGCATCCTCTATACCCAGAATGTGGTCGATATGAACCACTTTTCCTATGGAGCCATCAGCGCAATGTGTGGGAGAGCTGCCTACCTCTCGGCAGAGACAGCAGTCCGTCTGGTCAAGATGGGGTATGCCGATGCAATAGTCACTCCTCCCTTGCACAAGGAAGCACTTAAAGCTGCCAAGATCGAGCACATCGGGTATACGGAGATTCTCTCTGCACTGAGCGGGGCCGTTTCTGCGGTTACGATGTTCGATACCTTGGGTCTGAAGATTTTCTTCCACAGTCGGCATCTCTCCTTGCGCCAGGCATGTGATGCAGTGACGAAAGAGAGTTTGCTGAAAACGATTGAGACGTGTGATGCGATCACCAAACACCATGCAGCCTTCGACCAAAGCCTCAGCTTGGCTGTAGCCGGGCTGAACCCCCACTGTGGTGAGCATGGTTTGTTTGGGGATGAGGAGCTTGCCAGCGTGGAGCCTGCCATCACAGAAGCTCGAGCCCGCGGCATTGATGTGGTAGGGCCCATCGGGGCGGATTCTGTTTTCTACCAGACGAGGATGGGCAAATATCGTGCAGTCATCTCCTTGTACCACGATCAGGGACACATCGCCGCAAAGACCTATGATTTCCATCAGACCATCTCCATCACCTGGAATCTTCCATTCCTCAGGACAAGTGTTGATCATGGAACTGCGTTTGACATTGCAGGAAAAGGCATCGCCGATGAAACGGGCATGGTAAGGGCATTGGAGACGGCCGCTTCCTATGAGCTGGCCAAAAGGGGAACGGTATGAAACGTCTATCCATACTTCTTTCATTGCTGATATTGGTGATGGTACTCACATCCTGTGCAACCAATGTCACCGTGCGTCATCTGGTGCCGGGGGAAGTGGACCTCAGTGGTTTTCGCTCCCTGGCGGTTGCTTCCACCACCTCTTACAAGTTCCCCTCCTCCCGCCCTCTCAGTCCTTGGATAAGCGGGCTGCAGGAGACAGACTTCACCCTGAGCAGCGGATACGAGGCTTCCTTGGGTGCTCAGATTGCAGACCTTGCAACCGACACGATGCTGCAGAGCGTGGGAAAGACCGGATATTTCTCCATCCTCCCTCCCGCCATCACGGATGCGTATGTCACCCTCGGCTCCATTGGTGAGGACATGCGAAGCATGCTGCAATCCAAAGGAGTGCAAGCACTCTTGGTAAGTGACATAACCTATGTCGATATGAATGAGAGTATTGTAGGACGTGATATACGCACCTATGTCACCGAGGGGACCAAAAACTATGAGAAGGTGACCTCACGAGAGTATTTCCTCGTACAGCAGGCAACTCTGTCCTTGACGTATTCGGTGATCGACCTTGCTCAGAATCATGTGCTTGTCAGCAGAAGTTTTACCGGCAAGCAGGAGCGTGAGACCAAGATTGGCACAAGAATCTATCTCTTTGATACCGCTGCTCCAGGGGCATACCGTGATGAGAGGCGCTATGCAAGTGGTCACGCTCCCTCCTTTGCCCCGCTGTTTGAACAGATTCTCAATGAATTCTCTTCCACCATAGCTACCCAGCTTGCCCCTTCCTATCAGATTTCCAGGTTGCCGCTGCTGGCCAACAAGCCCAAGCTCAAGGAGGCGGAAACCGCCTATAAGCTGGCCCGCCAAGGCTCCTATGCACCGGCACAGATCCTCTTTCGCGAGTTGTGGGAGCAGGAGCGTCACCTGCCGAGTGGCTATAATGCAGCTCTGTTGCTGGAAGCCCTCGCAAAGCTGGATGAGGCGGTCGACATGATGAGTACGGTCTATCACTCCACCGGTTCGGTGAACGTGTACGATGCGCTGATGCGCATGCAGGAAGCACAGAGCAGGCAGAAGAAGGCCGAGCGCCAGATTTCAGGGGAAGTGGTTCGTGACGGACAAGGGGTTACCATGACCCAGTACATGGTGATGGAGTAAACGAAATGCAAGCAACTCATGATTCTTCCTTGATCTTGGTGTACACCGGTGATGGAAAGGGAAAAAGCTGTGCCGCCATGGGCCAGGTTGTCAGAGCGCTTGGACATGGGGCGCGATGCCTTGTTGCCCAGTTCATCAAGCAAGACCCAGAGAAGCTGGATTCGGGAGAGTTCCGCAGCCTGACAAAGCTTGGGGTGAGCTGGAAACAGTTTGGTGCCGGGTTCACGTGGGAAGGGGAGAATGACAGGCTTAATGCCGATCTGGCAAAGCGGGGCTGGGAGCAGGTGAAGCGGTGGATAAGCAGCGCCTCCTACGACCTGATCGTGCTTGATGAGTTTACTTACACCCTTTCCCTTGGATACCTCAACACCGCCGAGGTTTGCACTTGGCTTTCAGACCACAAACCGAACGATGGCTTTCCGCATCTGGTCATTACCGGTCGCAATGCCCCCGAAGAGCTTGTAGCCATTGCGGACATGGTCAGCGAACTGGGCTGCATCAAGCACCATTTGGCGGGTGACGGGCGCAAAGCACAGGCAATGATCGAATTTTGATGGCCCAATTCTTGGATGAGCTCCTTTTATCCTTTCACATTTTTATGAATGCGGATATAATCGGATGAAAGGAGTATCATTATGGGTGTTTCTGACCTTCACTGTCATCTCCTTCCAGAAATTGATGACGGGTACGTTTCTGTTGAGCAATTTTCTCGAATGCTCAACCTGTATGCTGAGAGTGGCATCACCACAATAGCTTTCACCCCCCATATATACAACCCTTATGTAACCACCGATGTGGCAAAGCTGAGATCTACCTACCAATGGGCCAAGGAGTTGGCTTCATCCCTGGGTTTGGTTACCTACCTTGGGAGTGAACTGTATGTCGGAGAGCAGGATGAACTGAAAAGCCTTCCGATAGCCGCTCGGTATGCCTTGGTGGAGTTTGGGCTTTCGCTTCCCCCACCCAGACTGTTCGAACGGCTTTCAGGACTGCAGAAGCAGTCCCTGACCCCCATTCTTGCTCATGTCGAGCGCTATCGTTGGCTTGATCCGAAGAGTCCGCTCCTTGTGCAACTGAAACAGATGGGATGCTTGCTCCAGAGCAATGTTGAGGCGGTGGAGAATGGAGATGCTCTTCCCTATTTGAGACACGACCTGATTGACATCATAGCAACTGACAATCATGGTGATGAGACCCTTCCTGTGCGACTGGTGCAAACCCTGTCCGATTGGCCGCAGGTGGCACAGCGTATGGAGAATCTTTGGTAATTCCACCCGAGTGGGTGTTAAGGAGGTAGCGCATGCTGCTGGATATGACCATTGCGAACTTTAAGTCCGTGAAGTTGGCGCAGACGATTTCATTTGAGGCAGTCAGGGACAACAGATTTCCTGAATCGAAGGTGATTGAAGTCAACGATAAGTTGAAGATCATCAAGACTGCCGCCATTGTCGGTCCCAACGGGGCGGGGAAAAGTTCGTTTGTTCGTGCTTTGGAAGCTCTGAAAGGCATCGTCTGTTCTGCTGAAGAGACGGAGAATCCTTTGCAGATTCTCAGCGGGACATCGTTTGCCTACTCTGAGGAGAAGGGCCAACCTGCAACCATCATCATCCGGGTTTTGGTTGAACGCGACGAAGAGACCGGAGAGCCTACAATCGCCCAGTATACATTGGTAGCGGATAGGGAGAAGGTGGTGGAGGAGTCGCTGTTCCATATCATCGGAAGGTCCAAGAAGCTGATGTTTGAACGTCTGCTTGAAGAGAACAGCCTTCTGCTTGATGAGCAAACACTCACCTACAAGTACCGCTGGGGCAAGATGTATCGTGGGGAGAAGAAGCGATTGGTCGGAAAGCTCGACGAGAAGCACACCTTCCTCGGCGCTGCCGCCCAGAAGGGCGGGGAGACCACCCTCAAGCTCTACACCTGGCTGGATGAGTCGCTGCACCTGTTGCCCATGGGCGTTTCCAATATCAGTGAGAAATACTTGATCAACCAGTTGACCGAGCACCCTGATTGGGTCCAACAGCTGATCAACTTCCTGTGGAGTGTGGACATCACCGACATTCGCGATATCCGCGTCAAGGATGACCGCCTCATTTTCGTGCATACCAACGTCACCCAGCACTACGCATCGTTCTTCTCCCTGGAAAGTTTGAGCCTCAGGCGCCTGTGTCTGATGGGTGCTGCTTTCTTTGAGAGCTTCTGCAAGCACAAAACGCTGGTCATTGATGACTTCGGCATGTTGCTGCACCCCAATGTACTGTGCCATATCGTGGAGATCTTTGAGCAGAGCAACATTGGCTACGGTTCGCAGATGCTGGTTGTCGACTGTAATCCTTCACTGCTCAGGCCCGGTCTCTTGAGAAGAGACGGTATCTACTTTGCAGAGAAGAACAGTGAAAGCGCCACGGTCTACTTCAGCCTGGCAAACTTCAAGTATTCGCGAAGCAAGGATAAGACCCAGAGTCAGTACATGAATGGAGCCTTTGGGGCTCTGCCGATTCTTTCGGAGTTCGGTTTCGTCGGCTCTGATCGGGATAAGGAGGAGAACTGATGGCACGCAAACGAATCTCACAGCAACCTCGCCAGACCATTCTGCTGGTGACCTCAACAGAGGCTGAGGCTCTTTACTTCTCCCAGATGCGCAAGGACTGCCGGTATTCGAATATGACGGTGGTTTGGGAGAATGATTACAAGGATTTGGAACATCTGATTCTGCTTGCAAGCCGGATGCGTTCAAGTGGTGGGTACAACAGTGCCTGGGTGGTGTTCGGACTCTCTGACGTCAAGGCAACAGCTCAGCAAGTGAAAGCTCTTTTGGGGTATGCCGAACAGAAGAAGGTCAAACTTGCATGGAACAACCCCTCCATGCCGCTATGGTACCTTTTGCACCTGCAGGCCCCGAAGGGATTTGTCGGGGATCAGGGGATGATTGATGCGGCTTTGGCCAAGCAGTTCCCCTCTTTCTCTTCCGATGCATCCTACTTGTTGGGAGAGGGAGGTTACCTGCATCTGCGGCTCTACAGCGCGAAATCAAAGGCTGCGGTCAATGCCGCATCCTACAACAGTATTGTGGCACCCAAGCTCGGCTTGGCCCCCACCAATATGGTTGCGATGCTCAACGACATCACCGATATCTGCGGTCTTGCCGACCTGACCCACAACCAGAAGCAATTGGGGCTGAACAGGAAGAACGGGTAACGAGGTGAATGGAATTCATCTGCTTGTCCATATGCTGGCATTTGCGTTGGGCTGTATGACGTTGGCACTCGCCATCGTCTATCGCCTTGCCAACAAGCAGCGGTGGGCAACCTATTTCATTGTCTGTCATGCATCCCTTTTGGGGTGCATGATGCTTCTTGCCCTGCAGACTATGAGCAAGGTTTTCCTTTCCGGTCTTGCCTATCAGGTCATTACCTATATCATAGCAGCGGTGGTGATAGGAAACCTTGCCTTTCTGATTGTGTTCATTCCGTTCTTCACCACCTGGGTGATTGCTCAGCCGTGGAGGCAACCCTACAAAGCAATTTTCTTCATTCTGTCGGTCGTCTACCTTGCTTTGGGCGTAGCCCGAGAGATTACCAATCACCTTGTCTTCGACCAAGCGATGTTGCTTATCTTTGTCTTTGTGGTAGGGTTCTGTCTTATCGTCATGCTGCGCAACCTCAACTCCATAGCAAACAAGACGGCTCGTGCATCAGCCATTACCATCATCATTGTCAGTGCTGCGATGGTTCCTGCCATACTGCTCGCCCTGCTTTTCCCCTCCATCAAAGAACTGCTCTTCGGAATTTACTTCCTAGCGCTTTCCATCACCATCATGACCTTCCTGTTCATGGAATTCGTCCGTCTTGGCAGGGAAGGGGAGGTGAAGCCGAAACAGCTTGTCCTGGAGGATTTGGAGGAGTACCATATAACTGAGCGCGAGTTTGCCGTGATCAGCCTGATCGGCAAGGGCCTTACGAACAAGGAGATGGCAACAGAATTGGGAATCAGTGCAAATACCGTGAACAACCATGTGGCCAACATCTACAGCAAGACGAAAGTGCGAAGCCGCATCGATCTTTTGAATCTGCTCAAGCAGAGTTGGTAGGAGGAAGACCATGCACATAACCTATACAGTTCCCGCCTGGACCGCACATCACTATCAGGATAAGAAAGCGGTTCGTGCCTGTGCTCGTCCTTGGGCCATGATCCATCCCGATCCGGTCCACAAGGCCGTGCTCTTGTGCCACGGCTATACCGGCTATCCCGGTGAGCTGATTCGGCCGGGCCTTGATCTGTATGAGAGAGGCTATGATGTCTATTGTCCCCGCTACCCAGGTCACGGCACCAGCTCTTCGGATTTCCTTGCAAGCAAGGCGGAGGATTGGATCGGCACCGCCTACGATGCCTACGCCTACATTGCCCAGCGCTATGAGAATGTGTCGGTGGTCGGTCACTCGATGGGTGGTGCGATAGCCACCATCATCGCTGATGCATTTGCCAGTGACCAGTTGGTTCTGCTAGCCCCAGCCCTTATCATTCCTGCCTTGCCGGTGGATACGTTGCGTTTTTTGCGGTTCTTCGTCAAGCGCACGAAGAAAAGCTGGGAGCCGGATCCTGACTACCACTTCTTGTATGAGGGTGATGAGGGAGACGATGCCTATCTGGGTTCTGAGTACTGGTCTTATCAGTTTCCGAGAGGTTTGTGGGAACTTGAGCGGGTCAGAAGACAGGCTGTAGCATCCTTGGATCACCTCGCAGCCGACACCCTGTCCATCAGTGGCGGGCTTGACCAAACGATTCCTGTGGAAGCGTCCAAGCTGGTCACTGAGCGGGGAAAGGGTGTGAATAAACATCTGCATATTGAGGATATTGGGCATCTGATGCCCTATGACAAGAACCTGGATGCCCAAAATCGGGCAATGGCTGCTGTTGTCTCCTGGTTGGAGGGAGAGCGTTAGGGCCTGGCCAGATACTCGTAGATGGCGCTTAGCTTGTCACTGATGCTTACCACGACACTTTCGGGGTAGCGGGGCAGGGCGAGCGTCTTCGGAAACATATGCTTGGTTATGATGTCTTGCTCACGTTCATCCACTGAAAAATAGGTTTTGGCATTCTCCAAGGCGATGAAAGGATGCTCTTTCCCATGGGAGGAGCGCTTGTCATCGCTGGCCTTGCGTTCACGCCAATCATACAAAAAGAAGTCGTGCAGCAAGCCTCCTCGGGCTGCAGCAATATAGTCCAGCCCGAGAGCCTTGCTGATGCGGTAGGAGAGATATGACACGCGTGAGGCATGATCATAGATATGATTGGTGTGATGACGGAACATCTTCAGCTTGAGAAATTCGTCGTGTGTCAGGATATCTTCCACCAAGAGCGTGTGTTCTGCATGATGACGCTTTGCACACGAACGATGGGCTGTCCATGCCATCAGCAAGCTCAGCAGGGAGAAGAGGAGAAACAGGTACTCCACCGAGCTGTGATGCAACGCACTCAAAGGACTGAGAAATCGGGATGTATAAAAAGTGGTGAACAAGCCCACAGGAAGTCTGAAAAGTTTTGCAAGGTAGGTGCTCCCCCCGGCAAAGAGGTAAGGAAATGCATTTGGTATCAGGATGGTCCTCCAAGATTCAATTGAGTGTACAGTATCGAAATAGGGTCAGCTGGTCAACCCAAGGGCCATCCTTGTAACCACGCTTTGGACAGGTGTATACAGAGATGTTGCTGTGAGCCTTCTCCGTGTTGTAATAATCTTTGTTTTACGGTACAACAGTACCATTGAGAGGAGTGTATCCTGATGGAAGTACGAGTACGCTATGCCCCTTCTCCGACAGGCTTACAGCATATCGGAGGAGTTCGGACAGCCTTGTTCAACTATTTCTTCGCCCGTGCAAACGGGGGAAAGTTTATCCTGCGTGTCGAGGACACCGACCGTGAGCGGTACAGTGATGAGTCCTTGCAGGATTTGTATGACACCTTGCGCTGGCTTGGCATCAGCTGGGATGAAGGCCCCTTGGTGGGCGGCCCTTATGGTCCCTACATCCAAAGCGAACGGTTCGACCTCTACAAACAGTATGCCGAACAGTTGGTGCGCGATGGAAAAGCTTACAACTGCTACTGCAGTCCCGAGCGGCTGGAGCAAGTGCGCCTCGAGCAACAGATGAGCAAGAGCGAAGTGCAGGGTTATGACCGGCACTGCCGCAATCTCGGGGAGAGCGAGCGTGCGGCATTGGAAAAGCAAGGCATCCGGCCGGTAATCAGATTGAAAGTTCCCACTGAGGGCAAGACCACCTTCACCGATGTCCTGATGGGAGACATCACCCGAAGAAATCGTGACGTCAGCCCCGATCCAGTTCTTCTGAAGAGCGACGGATTTCCTACCTACCATCTGGCTAATGTCATTGATGACCACATGATGGGCATCACCCATATCATGCGGGCCCAGGAGTGGATTCCGTCCGGGCCTTTGCACATCCTGCTCTATGAAGCCTTCGGCTGGGAGCCCCCCTTGTACTGTCATCTTCCCATGGTCATGGGCAAGGACGGGCAAAAACTTTCCAAGCGTCACGGATCAACCTCGGTACGGGATTTCCGCTCGAAGGGGTATCTGCCGGAAGCTTTGATGAACTATGTGAGCCTGGTGGGATGGTCCTACGACGGGCAGCGGGAGTTCTTCAGCAAGAAGGATCTTGAAGATCTGTTCAGCCTCGAAAAGATCAACAAGGCTCCTGGGGTGTTCGACTACAAGAAGCTGGACTGGTTCAACGGCCAGTACATCCGTCAAATGGGCGATGAAGCGCTTACCGATATGCTTCTTCCCTATCTGGTGGACGCTGGTTTTCTGACCCTTCCTCTCTCTGATGAGGCAAAGCAGAAGATGGCCAGTCTCACCCCTGTGGTGAAAGAACGCATGAAAGTGCTGGCTGATGTGGTGGAGCTCAGTCGGTTCCTCTTTGAGGAGCCAACCTATGAGGATGTCACTTTGTTCGCCGCCAAAGGGGTTGAGTTGCCGGTCGCATATGATGCCTTGCAAAGAGCGTACGAAGTGCTCAAGAAGGGGTTTGCTGACAAGAAGGAGACCCAATTGATCGAAGAGGAGCTGACAGAGCTTGCTCAGCAGCTTGGGGTGAAGGTGAATGCAGTCTTCATGCCGATTCGTGTTGCCCTAACGGGAAGCACCGTCAGCCTTCCCCTGTTTGATTCCATTGGCCTGCTTGGGCAGGACAAGACAGGTGCACGCATTGAAAACGCATTGGCTATACTGAAGAGAGGGGTAGTGTAAATGGCAGAAGTAACGATGGACAAGATTGTCTCCCTGTGCAAGCGACGTGGGTTTATTTTCCAGTCGAGCGAGATCTATGGAGGCCTGAACGGCGCGTATGACTACGGGCCATTGGGTGTACAGCTGAAGAACAATATCCGCGATTTCTGGTGGAAGGAGATGACCCAGATCCATGATGGCATCGTGGGCCTCGATGCCTCCATCCTGATGCATCCCCGTGTATGGGAAGCCAGCGGCCACGTCTCCAATTTCAGTGATCCCATGGTGGACTGCAAGCAGTGCAAGGCGCGTTTTCGTGCTGACCAGATTGACCTCAACGGGGCCTGTCCGACCTGTGGCACGAAGGACAGCTTCACCGAACCGAGGAACTTCAACCTGATGTTTGCTACCCACATTGGGGCCAACGCCGATGCCAGTTCGACCATCTACCTCAGGCCTGAGACTGCCCAGGGCATTTATGTTGATTTCAAGAATGTTGTCTCCTCCAGTCGGGTGAAGATCCCCTTTGGCATCGCCCAGGTGGGGAAGTCGTTCCGTAATGAGATCACCACCAAGAACTTCATCTTCCGTTCCTGCGAGTTTGAGCAGATGGAGATGCAGTGGTTCTGCAAGCCCGGAAGTGATGAGTCCTGGTTCTCCTACTGGAGAGAGCAGAGGATGGCGTTCTATCACAAGATGGGCATCAAGATGAGCAGCCTCAGATGGCACCAGCATGGGCCGGATGAGCTTGCCTTCTATGCAAAGGATGCCTATGACATCCAATTCCTCTTCCCGATGGGATGGCAGGAGCTGGAAGGGGTGCACAGCCGCACCGACTATGACTTGACCCAGCACCAGACCTTCAGTGGCAAGGAGATGACCTATCTCGATCCCGAGACCAACGAGCGGTACATCCCGTATGTGGTGGAAACCTCTGCAGGTCTTACCCGCAACGTCTTGATGGCCCTCAGTGATGCTTACGACGAGGAGGAACTTGAAGGTGGTGATGTACGCACCGTCTTGCACTTCCACCCCCGTCTTGCCCCTGTTGAGGTGGCTGTCCTGCCGCTGGTGAAGAAAGATGGCATCGCCGAATTCGCAGCCAGGCTGGAGAAGGACCTACGCGAGGATTTCTCCACTTTCTACGATGTCAGCGGAGCAATCGGCCGCAGGTATCGGCGTATGGATGAGATCGGTACCCCGTATTGCCTCACCGTTGACTATCAGACTCTGGAGGATAACACGGTGACCCTGCGACTGCGTGACAGCATGGAGCAGACCAGGGTTTCGATCTCTGACCTTGTGGGCACCATCAAGCAGGCCACCAAGGAGTACAAGCGGGTGGAGCGGTAGGATGAACAACGCACTGAAGACCTTGATGGACCGTGGGTTCATCAAGGCATGTACGGATATGGATGCCCTCAGCGACCTCATGGACAAGGAGAAGGTAACCTTCTATGTCGGGGCTGACCCGACGGGAAAGAGCCTGCACATCGGCCATATGGTTCCGTTTTTTGCCATGCATCATCTGCAGTTGGCAGGACACAATCCCATTGCCCTGGTGGGCGGCGGCACAGCAATGATCGGCGATCCTTCGGGAAAGACAGAGATGCGCAAGATGCTCACCCCTGAGCAGGTTGCCGAGAACTGCAAGTCCATCAAGGACCAATTGGGAACTGTGGTGGACTTCTCCGAGCACCCAGAAGGTGGAATTGGCAAGGCCGTCATGCTCAATAATGCTGACTGGCTTACCGACCTGAACTACATCACCTTCCTCAGGGAAATCGGCAGGCACTTCTCAGTAAACAGGATGCTGACTTTCGAGTCTTACAAACAGCGTCTTGAACGCGGCCTTAGTTTCATAGAGTTCAACTATCAGCTCCTCCAATCATACGATTACTATGTATTGAACAAAGAGCAGGGCTGTCGGTTGCAAATCGGTGGTGATGACCAGTGGGGCAATATTGTCAGTGGCATCGAGCTTATCCGCAAGATGGGTGGCAACGAGTGTTATGGCTTGACCTTCAATCTGATCACCCGTTCCGATGGCCACAAGATGGGCAAGAGTGAGAAGGGTGCTGTCTTCTTGGATCCTGAGCTGTTCAGTCCATACGACTTCTACCAGTATTGGCGCAATGTCAATGATGACGATGTGGTGAAGTTCCTCAAGCTGTTCACCTTCCTTCCCTTGGAAGAGATTGCACAGTATGAGGGAGAGGGTGTGAACATCAATGAGGCGAAGCAGCGGCTTGCCTATGAGCAGACACTGATCATCCATGGCAAGGAGGAGGCTGAGAAAGCCCGAACTGCAGCCAAGGCGATGTTCCAAGGTGCGAACCTCGGACAGGAAGGTCGAGAAGGCATGCCGTCGCTGACCCTCGAGAAGTCGGTTCTTGAAGCGGGTATTCCGGTGCTTGAACTCTTCTCCAAGACAGATCTTGCCGCTACCAACAGCGATGCGAGAAGGTTGGTTACTGGTGGAGGTGCTTGGATTGGTGAGACTCGGATCGATGATCCGAAGACGCTCATCGACCAGACTTTCCTCGATAGCTTTGGGGAGATGATTCTCAGGGCAGGAAAAAAGCGATATTTCCGTATCGTGGTGAAATAATCGTGTAAGATGGAAGAGAGGGGATTTCCCCCTCTCTTCATTGGGAGATAGACAATGAAACGTTTGGTAAGTGTTCTTGTAGTGTGCCTCTTTGTCCTTGCGGCAGTTGGCGCCCAGCCGGTTTCTGAGACCAAGACGGCCCAGCCGTTGGAGGTTCAGTTTGCAGTTATGGCAGGTCCTACGGGTTTTTCCTCTGTCGCGCTTGCCCAGAATGGCGGAAGACTCAGCGATGAGCTGAAAGTGAATCTCCAGGTTTTCCCGTCTCCGAACGAGGTTATTGCCCGTTTGGCCAACGGGGAACTGGATTTTGCGGCTCTTCCTTCCAACCTTGCATCCATTCTCTACAACCGGGGACTGAACGTGAAGCTTGCAGCAGTCATCGGAAACGGGATGCTCAGCGTGCTTTCCAGTGATGGGTCTGTCCGGGGTGTGGAAGATCTGCTGGGAAAAACAGTCCATGTTCCTGGGGCGGGATCGACACCCGACCAGATGAGTCAGCTTCTGCTTGCCCGGGCAGGTATGGTTGCTGGCACTGACGTAGTGCTTGATTATTCGATTGCAGCTCCAGCTCAGCTCGCGCAGATGGTAATCGCCGGAAAGGTTGAGCTGGCAATGCTTCCCCAGCCGTTTGTCTCCATGATTCTTGGCAAAAGTGCAAAGGCTGCCGAGGTTCTGGACGTACAGGCTCTCTACCACTCGCTGTCTGGAGTAGAATCCTATCCGATGAGTGTGTTGGTGGTCAGTGAGTCTTTTTTGAAGAACCATCCCCGCGCACTGGCAACCATCCTCTCTGCGTATGAGGAGTCGGTAGCGTGGGTGAATGCAAATCCCCAGGAGGCAGGCAACGCGATTGAGAAGGCTGGCATCATGGCTTCCGCCATGGCCACTCCTGCAATCCCATTCTGCAACTTGGTATTTGTTCCCAGCTCTGAGGCTAAGGATGCAGTGCAGGCCTACTACAGCTTCCTTCACTCCTTCAGCCCAGATGCCATCGGGGGAAAGGTCCCCGGTGACGATTTGTACCTCTAGGGAGTGCTCATGCAAAGGGTCAAGCGGAATCTGGTACTGTTGATCTCCTCGCTTCTGCTCCTGCTGATATGGCAGGTGGGATCGATGATGCTCGATAGCCAGATTTTGCTTCCAGGCATACCTCCGGTCGCCCAAGCCCTCCGTACCCTCATTGCCCAGCCTCCCTTTGCACATAACCTTCTTTCCACAGCGTTGAGAGCGCTTCAGAGTTTTTTGATCATCGTCATCAGCGCAACGGTGGTTGGGGTGCTTGCAGGAAGGTTTGAGTACCTGAGCATTGCTCTCCGACCTTTTGTCACCACCTTGAAAGCCATCCCGGTCATGAGCATCATTCTCCTTGCTTTCATCTGGTTCTCCAGTGGAACGGTACCTCTCTTTTCAGCTTTTTTGATGGGTTTTCCTGTCATGTATGTACAGATTGAGATGGGGGTGAGGCAACTTGACCGCAATCTTGACCAGATGTGCACCCTCTATGAGTTCAGGCCGTCGGACAAGTTGCTTCATTTCATCATCCCCTCGATGACCAGCTGGTTCATCGCTGGATCCAGAACCGCTCTTTCCATGGTGTGGAAGGTGGTGATAGCTGCTGAAGTGTTGACAGTCCCTCGCTACGGGGTTGGTGCACGGATGCAGCTGGCCCAAGTACAACTGCAAACCGATTTGGTTTTGTCCTGGACATTGATCGCCGTCATGCTTACCGCATTGGGAGACCTGCTGTTTGATGCCTTGGTGCATTTGGTGGCCTATCTGAAGAGGAAGATTGATGCGAGGGGGGTTCCATGCAGTTCCTAGAGATCAGCAAGCGATATGAGCAGAACGTGGTCTTCGACCACTTCTCCCTGGATATCCCTGCGCAAACCATTCTCTCTGTGGTCGGTCCCTCGGGAGAGGGGAAAACCACCTTGTTGCAGATGGCCGCAGGCTTGCTCGAGCCTGATGCCGGAATCATTCGCAAAGAGGCGAGCGAAGAGGGGAGTGTGAGTTACCTGTTCCAGGAGAGCCGCCTGTTGGGTTCGAGCACTGTCTATGCGAATGTTGAGCTTGCCTTGCGCAGATCGCACAGTTCTGAAACGCAGCGGAGGCAGATCACACTGCACTACCTAGCGATGGTCGGGCTCTCAGAGAGCCTCACCCTCTATCCGGCACAACTTTCAGGAGGAATGCGCCAGAGGGTGGCTATTGCTCGCGCATTTGCCCATCCAGCCAACCTGATGTTGCTTGATGAGCCATTCCAGAGTCTGGACATCAAGCTCAAGTTCTCCTTGGTGGATGCCTTCCTGAGGCTTTGGGAAGAGCAGCCCAGGACCACCTTGTTCGTCACCCACGACCCGAAGGAAGCCCTGATGCTGGGTGATGCGGTCTGCTGCCTGGGCGATCCTAAAAAGCCTTTATGGTACCAACAAATAGATATTCCCCGCAATGCGAGGAATATCACAGATGCCAAGATGCTGGCATGGGAAGCTACGTTGGTACGTACCTTGGTGAACGCTTAAAGCTCCACCTTCCAAAGTCCGTGCAGATTGCAGTACTCGTACACAGCAACAGCCTTCTCATTGTCCAGTGCAAACGTTGCATGGGGCTTGCCGTCCACCGGCAGGCTCTTGCGCATTCCACCCATATCGGTCTGGATATAGATGAAAGCGATGTGGTGTTCCTTGGTCATGGGATGGTCAACCGAACCCACGTTCACCGAGATCCTGTTTCCTTCGACGGTAACCACAGGTACATGCTTTTCCTTGGCTGCATCAACAGTATTGGCCTTCAGTACGATCATCTCTTCGCCGCAGCAAGAGATCTTCGGGCCACGGTCGATGACCTTGGCAACAATGTTTCCACAATGTTTGCAGATGTAAAATTCTTGTTCTTTCATCGGTGTTCTCCTTGGCATCAGTATACCCGAGATTTTGCCTCTCGTACAGCCGAGTTTGCTCTGGGCAAAAGGAGAGGCAGGCCGTCGGCCTGCCTCGCTGTTGAGCTGAAATGTGCTTAGACGTAGCCCTGAGCAATCATAGCCTCGCTTACTTTCAGGAATCCTGCGATGTTGGCACCATCGACATAGTTGTCCTTGGTGCTGTACTTCTCGGCAGCATTGCTCACCGATGCGAAGATGTTCTTCATGATCTGCTGCAGCTGTTGGTCCACCTGTTGCGGTGTCCATTGAAGCTTCTGGCTGTTCTGGGCCATCTCAAGCCCGGAGACTGCAACTCCACCTGCATTGGACGCTTTGCCTGGGGCATGGAGAATGCCTGCTTCCTTGAAGATGGCATCGGCCTCCAACGTGGTAGGCATGTTTGCACCCTCACCGACAAGCTTGATCCCGTTTGCTATCAGGTTCTTTGCATCTTTTGCATTGATCTCGTTCTGGGTGGCACAGGGGAAGGCATAGTCAGCCTTGACATCCCAAAGCGGATTGCTGTCAGAGCCTCCATTGTGGGGGATGTAGGTGGCTTCGGGGAATTGCTGGGCATACTCGGCAATTCTTCCTCTCCTGACGTTCTTCAGCGTTTTCACATAGGCAAGTTTCTTTGCATCAATACCACTAGGATCGAGTAAAACACCAGTGGAATCACTGAGAGATACCGGCTTTGCCCCCATGTGCAGAAGCTTTTCGACGGTGAATTGGGCAACGTTCCCGCTGCCGCTGACCAAACAGGTCTTGCCATCCAAACTCTTTCCTTTCGCTTCCAAAATGGCAGCCGAAAGATATACCAGACCATAACCGGTGGCTTCTGGTCGGATGTAGGAACCACCATAGGAGGGTCCCTTTCCGGTGAGCACGCCAACCGAACGGTTGGTAAGGCGCTTGTACTGGCCGAACATATAGCCGATCTCTCTTCCCCCTACACCGATGTCTCCGGCGGGAATATCGGTATCCTCGCCGATGTGGCGGGAGAGCTCAGTCATGAGGCTTTGGCAGAAACGCATGACCTCATTGTCGCTTTTCCCTTTCGGATTGAAGTCGCTTCCTCCCTTTCCGCCGCCCATTGCGAGCCCGGTCAGGCTGTTCTTGAATGTCTGCTCGAAGGCAAGGAACTTGAGGATGGAGAGGTTTACCGAAGGGTGGAACCGCAGGCCACCCTTGTACGGACCTATGGATGAGTTCATCTGGATGCGGTACCCGCGGTTGATCTGCAGCTGCCCATCATCGTCGATCCAAGGCACCCGAAACATGATGACGCGTTCTGGTTCGACGAGGCGGTCGAGAACTTTGTGATACACTATCTGAGGAAGGTCATCCACCAGGTTGTCGATAGAGGAAAGGAAGGAGGTGACAGCTTGGATGAATTCAGGCTGATGAGGGTCAGTCTTGACCACATGGTCGAGAATGGATTGGGTAACGTCGTGCATGGTGGATATCACTCCTCGTGGATTCGTATAAATATACAGTAAACTGCATACGATAGTAGTGAAAATTGTAAAATTGGTAAAGGGTTTAGGAATCACGAAAAATGGATCTATGCTTTTGCGGTATGCGTAAAAACAGCACACATACTCCCTGCTCTGCGGTGTTCCGCAACAGAGAACTCTTGATTTGCCCATTTCCACAATTTATCGTTCATCAAGAAAGTTGAAAAAAAAGCTGGGAACCAGTCCCAGCCATTGATTCACAGTGTTTCCCCGTTTCTTATTCGTTCTATGTTCTCTTTGAAAGGAGGATACATGATGCCTTTCTCGGTAATGATGCCAGTGATATTCTGATGCGGCGTAACGTCGAAGGCTGGATTGTAGACCTGCATCCCACTCGGGGCCACCTGCACGCCCTGCACATGGGTCACCTCTTCTGCTTCCCGTTCCTCGATGGGGATGGCCGAACCATCGTTGATGGAAAAGTCGATGGTTGAAACAGGCACTACACTGTAGAATGGTACCCCGTAGGCCTTGCAGATCACCGAAAGGGCGAATGTTCCCAGCTTGTTTGCCACATCACCATTGGCAGCAACACGGTCGCCACCAAGAATCACCAGATCAATCTTTCCGTCGCGAATCAGGGTTGCTGCTGCACTGTCAGGGATCAGCTTGGAAGGGATGCGTGCATCCATCAGTTCCCAAGCGGTGAGTCTTGCACCCTGAAACCGTGGCCGGGTTTCATCGGCATACACGAAAATATCCTTTCCGTCCTCTACCGCCTGTTTTATCACCCCGAGGGCGGTACCCCAGCCAGCTGTTGCCAATGCCCCGGTATTGCAGTGGGTAAGGATTGTCGCCTTGTGCGGAACGACAATCGATCCAATACGGCCGATGGTCCTGTTGGTCTGGATATCCTCTTCCCGAATGGCATGTGCCTCGGCAAGCAGCGCTTGCAGCAAGACATCCCTGGGCTGCTTGGAATTCAGTGTGTGCACAGTCTTCATCCGCTCAATCGCCCAGGACAGGTTTACGGCTGTTGGGCGCGAATGTGCCAAAAAGGTGCATGCTTTTTGGAAATCATTATGCTCTGGACACTGTTTTGCGGCAAAGTATACGCCATAGGCAGCACTTGCCCCGATTGCAGGCGCCCCGCGGACAATCATGTCTCGGATGGCAAATTCTACGTCCTCGTAGGTGGAGCAATCGACATACACCACCTCGGTGGGAAGAATGCGCTGGTCGAGCAGCACCAACTTCTCGTTTCTGAATTCCAGGGCAACAAACGATTCAACCATTCTGTTCTCCTCTCTTGCGTGCGAGCACTTCCGCCCAACACGAATTGGCATCCTTGAGCACATCCTCTTCCCTCAGGGTGAGAATCTTCCTCTTCTGCATCAGCATCCTGCCTTGGCAGAAGAGCGTGTCCACATCGCTTGCTTGGGCTGCGTAAACCAAGGCGCTGAAGGGGTCGTTGAGTGGGGTAAGGTGGCTTTTCTTCAGGTCGAGCAGGAGAATGTCAGCTTCCATTCCCGCTTCCAGGCGGCCGATTCGGGCTTCCAACCCCAATGCCTTCGCCCCATTGGTGGTAGCCATACTCAGTACCTGATAAGGGGTGAGCTTGGTGTTGGTGGGTGTATACACGCGTCCGATAAGCGAGGCGATATGCATCTCCTCAAACATACTGAGGTTGTTGTTGCTTGAAGCCCCATCGGTACCCAGGGCAACCTGCACTCCGTGTTCGAGGAACTTTGAAATCGGCGCAAGCCCGCTGGAGAGCTTGGTGTTGCTGCTTGGATTGTGGACAATGGTTGCGTCCAGGTCTTTGAGGATGATCAACTCCTCATCGGTGAGGTGAACACAATGGGCGAGCAGGGTTTTGATGTCACCAAGACACCCAAGCCTGGAGAGGTAGGACAAGGGTGTGTCCCCAAAGGTGCTGATGCTGTCCTCCACCTCTTTTCTGGTTTCGCTGAGGTGGGTGTGCAGAATCACCCCATGATCTTTGGCCAAGGCATGAGCATAGCGATAGGTTTCTTCGGGGCAGGTATAGATTGCGTGGGGGGCGTAGTCGAATTGGATGCGCCTATCCGGTTGATTCCGAAAGCCTTTAAGCAGAGCTTCTGACTTTTTTACGCGCTCTTTGGACTGATTCAGATCCCCAAACAAGGTAATGCCGATGCTTGCCCTGATACCTCCTTCAAGGATTGCCTTTGCAGTACTGTGTTGATTGAAGTACATGTCGGCAACGGTGGTCACACCGCTTTGGATGCTCTCCATGATCCCAAGTCGGGAAGCAAAAAGGATGTCTCGTTCATCCAACAGGTCTTCTACGGGAAATATCTCGGCAAGCCACTCCTGCAAGGTCGGCATGTCGTCCTTATAGTTGCGCATCAGGCCCATGCTCAGATGGGTATGCGCATTGACCAAGGCAGGCATGGCCAAAAAAGAAGATGCGTCGATGACACGATCTGGCTGGAAGGAGGCGTCAGCCCTCCCTACGAATGCGATATGCTTCCCGTCGATGCCGATATCAGCTCGAAGAGAATACCCCTCCTTGGTCATGGGTACAACCAAGGCATTTGCGATGAGAGTTTTCATGGAGCCATAGTATCATACCTGTGGCTAGGCAGTCACCTTGTTGCGTTTGATCTTTTTTGTGCTGGTCATGTCCATAGGTTCTTCAAGGATCGTCAGTCGGGTGATCTTTTTGTACCCGGATACCTGCTGGTTCACTTCCTTGATGACACGGTCAAGGTCTTCATTCATGTCAACGGAATGTTCCTTGTAATACTCCTTGTTAGGGTAGATGACCGCCTCTATCAATTCCGCAGGTACCGACTTTTTCTCCTGGTAGCCGCGGATAAGGATCTGCTCTACCTGAGTATAGAGCTGGAAGAGGTCTTCAATCTCCTCAGGATAGACGTTCTTGCCTCCCTCGGTGACGATCAGGTTCTTTGCCCGGCCTTTCAAGTAGAGATAATTTTCCTTATCGAGCCAACCAAGGTCCCCTGTTTTCAACCACCCCTCTTCATCGAAGAGGGCTTTGGTATTCTCTTCATCCTTGTAGTAGCCTTGGGTGATGTTGGGTCCCTTAACACGAATCTCCCCAATGCCATTCCCATCAGGATCGGCAATCTTCATCTCCACCAACGGAAAGACCATGCCCACAGATTCAACCTTGAAGTGGCTGACCGGATTGAGGGTGAGGATGGGACTGGTCTCGGTCAGCCCATAGCCTTGGATGAAGTCGATGCCCAACTGCTGGAATTGCTTGAATACCTTCGGAGAGAGCGGCCCGGCTCCACAAATACAGATATGATTGTGGTCAAGCCCAATCTTGCTGAGCAACAGTTTGTTGAAGGCGGGACGGAAGACATTCCAATGCAGATACTTCTTGGTAAAGCCGTTGATGACCATCATGGTATGGATCAGGGCATTGGCGAAGAACCCCTTCTTTTTCACTTGCTTCATCATGCCCGCAAGCAGCTTGTTGTAGAGCAGGGGGATTCCCATGAAGAAAGTCACCTTGCCCTGGGTAAGGTCGTTGATCATCCTGCTGACCACAATTTCCTGGCCAAACACACATTCAGCACCGTGCTTGATTGCCTCCAGCAAAACCGCCGTACAGCAATAGGAGTGGTGCAGCGGCAGCAAGGCATACAGGACATCGGTTTCATCAAGGCTGAGGAAGATTCCGTCACAAGCCTGATACAGGTCGCTGACAATGTTTGCATGGGTGAGCATAGCCCCTTTCTCATTGCCGGTAGTTCCACTGGTAAAAAGTATGGCGGCAAGATCGTGTTCATCAACAGCTACCCGCTCATAGCTCTTCGAAGCCGAAATATCGTCAATGGAGGGGTAGCGTTCACTGCTTCCCATCAAGGTCGCAAGCCCTTTGAGGTTGCCAAACCAGAATTTCTGCGGATCCAGCGCCTCTATGACAGGTTTGTCGGCAAAGACGAAGGACGCTTCAACATAGCTGGAAAGATTTTCAACCCGGTCAATGTGCAATTGGTTGTCCAGTGGGACTACGATCGCTCCGCAGTAGAGGGTAGCCAGGTAGGCAATGGCCCAGGACGGGCTGTTTTTCCCATTGATGATGATACGGTCGCCTTTTTCAACCCCACACTCCTGCAAGTAAGAACTCACCCGTTTCACCTGGGCAAGAATCTCGCTGAAGGTCAGGGTAGAGCGCTGGGGACGAAACATGGTGAATCCGTTTCTCCAGCCGAATTTCTGTTCGGTTATCAGCAACAGGTCGATTATGGTCGGCCATTGTCCTTGAAACAGGTCGCCGCGATATTGGTCCAATTCATCCCACGAGTGTTTCATGACAAGGTTCTCTCCATGCATAGCAGTATGATAGAAACATACTATTCGCCCACCCGGGACTATAGCGACTTTGATTTTCACAGAAGAGAGACCTTTTGTCAAGAAAAGGATAAATCGTTTCTGTAAATATGATTGGTATTATAGTGAAAACCTACTATCAGATGGGAAATATCCTCTTGTCCTGCAATAGAGCCGATATATCGGCATAAATGACATCGCTTATCGGCCTCAGGCGTTTTCTGTCATTGCTGCCGGTCAACAACGCAATGGTGTAGCCAGCCTTGGAGCGCTTGGCAAACAGCATGTCGGTGATGGTGTCTCCCACCATGGCCACTTCACTTGTGTTCAGGCCCGCTTTGCTGCAGAAGGATTGGAAGGCCTCTGGATGAGGCTTGCGGCGATAGTGGCTGTCTCGTGAACTTACGAAGTCAACCATCTGTTCAAGACCCATGAGCGAGAGAAAGAGGGCGGTTGAACTATCGTTGTCGTTGGTGATGATGCCGATGGCATACCCGGCTTCCTTGAGTTTCCGAAAGAGTGTCTGTTGGATGGTGAAGTCCATTTTCAGCAATTTCTCAGTCAACAGGGCCTCACTGTTCTTGACGCTCTGGTGATAGCCCCTGATCGCCTTGATGGCATTGACACGATAACGAAGGCAGTACACAAGAAATCTTCTGAGAATGCGTGCAGGGCGATGCGTGAAAACCAAGCCTTTTGGCAAGCACTTGCCTTGCTCATCAATTCCCATCAGTTTGAGCAGGGCGCTCTTCGCCTTATGGTGCTCTTTTCTTCCCATTGAGGTGAAGGTCTTGTCGATGCCCTCTTTCAGGACATCTTCCCATACCTGGGCATAGTCAAAGAGTGTTCCATCCTTATCGAAAATGATTCCCTTGAGTTTCTCTGCCGTTTGTGCCATGTTGGGGTATCATACGGGAAGCAGGATGGTTCTGGCTAGGGGGAATGGGGTGCAGGATACAACATTTGCGGTCATAAAGCGTACAAAACTCTTTGCCAAGCAGGTGGAAACCTTACGGTTCAGTTGCGATTGTCATATTTACAACCCACTGGACTATGCTTGGCCGATGCATGAGGCGTACTTGAGCGCATATGCAAGCAAGCCGGTGAGAACCTTGCTGGTGGGGATGAATCCAGGTCCATTCGGGATGGCACAGACTGGGGTTCCCTTTGGAGAGATCGGTGCGGTGAAAACGTTTCTCAAACTTTCCCAGCCGATTGGCAAGCCGCCGACCGAGCATCCTGCCCGGCCCATTCTTGGCCTTGAAACCAAGCGCAGTGAAGTCAGTGGAAAACGGTTGTGGGGCTTGATGGAAGAACATTATGAAACTGCAGAAGCCTTCTCTCAGGAGATGGCCATTTACAACTATTGTCCACTGGTGTTCATGCAACGGACCAAGACAGCCAAGAATCTGACTCCAGACAAGTTGGCCAAGGGGGAACGCCTCGCCTTGCAGACAATCTGTGATGCGTATCTGGGTGATATCATCACTCTTTTGGATCCTGCCTTTCTCATTGGTGTGGGTGTCTATGCCCATCAGATGCTGGAGAAAGTGAACAGAGGTGATGAGCGTCGTATCGTATCTTCCATTCTCCACCCCAGTCCCGGAAATCCCCAGGCAAACAAGGGATGGGATGAGAAAGCAGCAGCCGTCTTCAGGGACTTGGGAATCTGGTAATACATATAACCCTCATTTGTATGGTTTTTATCGCAATTTAATCACTTATAGCGGATAAAACCCCTAAAAACATGTCTGCGAGTTTTGATGAATGCAAAAATCTTACTAGACAATCATGTATGGCTTTGATACTCTGTTACCCATGGATACCGTATGTTCGCGACCGGCTTATGCAAAGGTCAATCTTCACTTAGCCGTCGGGCTTCCTTATCCGGATGGGTACCATCCCATTCAGTCCCTGTTTGCCTTGGTCGATTTATCAGATGACATCGAGGTGAGATGGAAGAGGAGCAAGACGTTTTCAGTGGATGTGACCGGGTTGGAAGCACACTGCAAGAAAGATAGCGATACCCTGACGAAGGCAGCCCGCCTCTGGCATGAAGCCGGGGGGTGTCCTTTGCAGGTATCCATACGGTGCCTGAAACAGATTCCTGTTCAAGCAGGTCTGGGCGGTGGCTCCAGCGATGCGGCTTCACTTTTGCTTCTGCTTCAGGAGATTGCCGGTGAGAGTGCTTTGGAACAGGAAGTCCTTGAGCAGGTGGCTTTGAAAGTGGGAAGTGATGTTCCCTTCTTCCTATCCGGAGCGAAAGCTGCCGTGGTGACAGGAAGAGGCGAACATGTTTTCGCTGTTGAGTCGAAGGACCTTGCTGTGTTGCTGGTCATGCCAACTGATTTTGCCATTTCTACGTCATCTGCCTATCGGCTGCTTGACGAGTCGAGGCAGGGAGGGGAGGCAGGACATGGTCTGGGCATGCAAGAAATGTTGCACGTATATAAAAAATCTTCTGCAGAGTGGAAAGGTTTGTTATATAATGATTTTCAATCGTGTGCACCGAACAGGGCGTATTATGCGGAATTGATGGATATCAGTTCGCCGTATGAGGGCTTTGCCGGTATGAGCGGGAGTGGGGCTTGTTGGTTTTTCGTCAGTGAGGACAGGAGTGAAGTCCAAGCAGTCCATACTGCGATTACCACGGCGTTTGGCTGTAAGGTCAAGTGCTGGCTTACACGATTGATACCCTAATTTGATCTGAGAGATAGGCTTTTTGGAGGATTTTGTGGACATATCAGAAGTACGCGTACGGAAGGTCAACCAGGCAGGAAAACTCAAGGCGTATGTGACCGTGACGTTTGACAATCAGTTTGTTGTGCACAACATCAAGATCATAGAGGGTCGTGATGGGGATTTCATCGCGATGCCAAGCAGGCAACTTGCCAATGGCGAGTTCAAGGATGTTGCGCATCCTATCAGCAGCGAATTCCGTGATCATCTGCAGAAGGTTGTCATGGATGCCTATGCCAATGACACATCTGACGCTGTGTTGGCTGAGGAGCTATAAATACCGTCTGGACAAATCCAAGGAATTACGCTACTGTCGTAACCGTTGTTGGGAAGTCGCCAAGCGGTTAAGGCTCTGGTTTTTGGTGCCGGCATCGGGGGTTCGAATCCCTCCTTCCCAGTAGAGGGCAGTCCATTATGTGGATTGCTCTTTTTTTCTGCCCAAGCACTTGTATTTTGGTAAGCAAACTCTCTATACTCATGCCTTAGTGGTATACTATATACCCAAAATGCTATGGTAATTGGACATCAGCCGATGGGCCAATGAGAGTACAAGGAGTTTCTTATGTCTGAAAACAAGAGTTTGAAAGCCGAATTGAGGACCGAGGATTTCGGAAGTGCCGGATCCCGCCGCCTGCTTCGTGCAAAACGTATTCCTGCTGTCATCTATGGAAAGAACGAACCTGTCCACCTCAGTTTGGATGCACGTGAATTCACAAATAAGATGCGCCATTTCTCAGAAACCGCTCTTTTGAAGGTTTCTGTCGGTAAGAAAAACTATGAGTGTCTCCTCAAGGATTATCAGGAAGATCTCATGAAGGGCGAGATCAAGCATGTTGATTTCTTTGAAGTTACCCGCGGTCATGCCCTGCGCACCTTGGTTTCCATCGTACTGAAGGGTAACCCGGTAGGTACCAAGGAAGGCGGCGTACTCGAACAGATCATTCATGAAGTTGAAATCGAATGTCTGCCCAAGGATCTCCCCGAGTCGCTTGAAGCCAACGTTTCCGCTCTCAAGATCAACCAGGCTCTCCACCTCAGGGATATCGTTGTCCCTGCAAACGTCAAGGTGCTCGATGATCTTTCCAAGACCGTAGCATCCGTGAAGGGCGTCAAGGCAGAGGTTGTTGCTCCTGTCGCTGAGGAAGCAGATGCTGCTGAACCTGTGGTTGAGGCTGATAAGGCAAAGAAATGAAGTTGATGCTTGGTCTGGGTAACCCTGGCACCAAGTATGAGCACACCCGGCATAACGTCGGATTTGATGCGGTTCAGTCCTGTGCAGCGTTTTTTCAGGTAAAGCTGAAAAAGCGCTGTTTTCGTCTTTATCGACAGGCACGCATAGCGAGCTTAGGCCAGGAAGTGCTCATGGTGCAACCGCTAACCTATATGAACAACAGTGGAGCGATACTCAGGCACTGGCCTGATGTCCAAGCGCATGATATCGTAGTGATCTGTGACCAGATGGATCTTCCCCCGGGAATGATCCGTATCCGAAAGGGTGGTTCGTCTGCGGGTCACAACGGTCTCAAGAGCCTTATGGAACATCTGGGCAGTGGGGACTTCACACGTATCTATATTGGTATTGGAAGACCCGCTGAGAATACAAGCGTTGTTGACCACGTCTTGGGCCGTACCACCGATCCTGACTTGCAGATTGGCATTGAGCTTGCTGCCAGGGCTCTGAAAGAGTTGGTGGAGGGAAAACCGGTCGAGGAGGTATTGCTTGCCTACAACCGACGCAACCGTAGTACGTGAAATCCAATCATTTCTCCTCAAGCACGGCATTCCCTCCGATGCAGGTATTGCGGTGGCCTTCAGCGGTGGCTGTGACTCGCTTGCTCTTCTTGTCGCCCTCAAGGCGATTCATCCCAAACGGCCCTTGCTCGCTCTGTATGTGAATCACCAGCTTCGGGATGATGAGGAGCTGAAACAGGAACTACTGTTGAACAAGGCAAATTGCGAGGAGCTTGCAGTTGCTTTGCAGGTGCTCGATCTGGGCAAGGATCAGGTTGCTGGCCTTGCTTCACGCAGAGGGGGTGGCATCGAGGATGCTGCCCGAACGCTTCGCTATGAAGTGCTGTCGGAAGCCTGCCGAAACGCAGGTTTCCGATACCTTGCAACCGCTCATCATGCGGATGACCAGCTGGAGACGGTGCTCATGCATCTGTTTCATGCGTCATCCATCGTCAGCATGCAGGGCATCCAGCCAGTACGCCGTATTTCCGATGAGCTGTCCTTGATCAGACCTGCCCTCAGCCTTGAGCACTCCTGTCTGGAGCAGTATCTGCGCACTAGGGGCCTTTGTTGGTCTGAGGACTCCTCCAACAACGAACACTCCTTTTTGCGCAACGCAATCCGCCATACCTTGCTTCCACGGATTCGTACCCTGTTTCCCGAACCCTACCAAGCCGTACAACGAATGAGCGACCGATTCTCGAGTGTTGGGGATTTGTTGGAAGACCTGGTAGCTGCGGCCATGAGCAATGTGAACTTCCACGAGGGCAACATGACATTTCCTCTCAAACTATTCCAAGCATTGCATCCCTCTGTCGCAGAGCTGTTTCTCTATCGGTTGGCTCTCAGATTCGAGGGTGAGAAGAGGATCAGCCACGGCTTGATCGGCCGTTTGATCTCGGCTTTGAGCACCAGTACGCAGACTTCCCGATGGGTTATAGAAAGCACAAACATGCATATCTCGCTCTCGAAGTCGCGCGTGGTATGGAAGCGAATCGAACAGGTCTGGAACTTTTGCTTGCCTCTTGAGCGTCCCTCGGATGCCCAAATCCTGGATGTGGGCAATCAGGTGGAGTTCTCCATCCAAGATGAAGATCCAACAATCGATGCCACCCTGCTTCGTATCGATGCAACGATGCTCGATGAACCTGTGCTTCGTTCTGCCGCAGATTCGGATGTGATTGCATTGGAAGCTGGGGTGGTGAATGTAAAAAAATTGTTGGCACTCTATAAGATAGATCGCGCGAAGCATCCTGCTGTTCCTGTACTGGCCGATAGGTCAGGTGTGGTTGCGGTGTTTGCGCGTTCCTTTGGGGGGCGAGACAGGCTTGCAAAGCGGTTTAAAGCTCCCCTTGCCCGAAGGTTGACAAATATATATAGTAGTAACAAAAGGAACGATTGCAGTGAAATTGAGAAAAGATAGCCAAGACAGCGGAACGGATAAGCAGCCGGAGAACCAGGATCCCAACCAGTATTGGCAAGGTCCTCCGAAGGACGGAAAGAAGCCCTCTTTCAAGCCTTCCAACAATCCCAAAAACCGGTTCGCCCTGATTGTGTTCATCACCTTGGCGATTATGTTTGCCTACATGTTCTTCGATTCCGCCGGTGCCGCAAAGGACCAGGTGGTGCCGTATACTACCTTCCTGGCCTATGTTGAATCAGGGCAGGTCCTGCAGGTGGAGATCAAAGAGCAATCCTTGATCCGGTTCTCCCTCAAGAATGGTATCACCGCTCAGTCGAGGATTCCCTATTTTGATGAGAATCTGCTCCCCGCCTTGAAGGGAAAAGGCATTGCGGTTACGGGCTCTGTGCAGGAGATCTCGTTTTTGCAGATTATTCTCCAACTCCTTCCTTGGATAATTTTTATTGGCTTTACCGTCATGCTTTACCGTCAGTCCAGTGGGCTCAATGGAAAGATGATGTCCAGCTTGGGCAAGAGCAAAGCCAAGGAATACATGGAGACAGACACCAAGACCACGTTCAAGGATGTGGCCGGGCAAGTTGAGGCCAAGTACGAATTGGAGGAAGTGGTTTCGTTCCTCAAGCACCCTGACCACTTCACCAAAGTCGGGGCAAAGATACCCCGCGGGGTGCTGCTTGTTGGTCCTCCGGGTACCGGAAAGACTCTGTTGGCGAAAGCGGTAGCCGGCGAAAGCGGGGTCTCGTTCTTCCACACCAGCGGCTCAGACTTTGTTGAGATGTTCGTGGGTATGGGAGCTGCAAGGGTTCGGGACCTGTTCGAGCAGGCAAGGAAACACGCACCCTGCATTCTGTTCATTGATGAGTTGGATGCTGTAGGCCGTACCCGCGGTGGTGGGCTTGGTGGCGGAAATGATGAACGGGAGCAGACGCTGAACCAGATCCTGGTTGAGATGGATGGCTTCGGCACAACAACCGGTGTCATCGTCATGGCAGCCACAAACCGCCCTGATGTACTTGACCCCGCCCTGCTCAGGCCGGGACGTTTCGATCGTCAGGTTGTGGTGGACCTTCCGGATATCCAGGAGCGCGAAGCAATCCTGAAGATCCATTGCCGGAAAATCAAATTGGAAAAGGATGTGGACCTGAAGCGGCTTGCCCGTGGTTCGGCCGGTACCAGTGGTGCCGACCTTGCCAATCTTGTCAATGAGGCCGCGCTCTTTGCAGCCCGAAAGAACAAGACAACGGTGAATATGGATGACATGGAAGAAGCGAGAGACAAGATACTGCTCGGTGTTGCGCGCAAGAGTCGTGCGATGACCGATGAGGAGAAGCTTGCAACCGCCTACCATGAAGCAGGGCATGCTCTCTTGCACTACTATCTCAAGCATCTTGATCCGTTGCACAAAGTGACCATCATCCCCCATGGCCGAGCACTTGGCCTCACGGTCAGTCTCCCTGAGCGCGACCCGTATACCAAGACGCGCTCGATGCTCCACGATTGGATCAAGGTGTGTATGGGCGGCTATGTGGCTGAGCAGATGGTGTATGGGGAAACAACTACCGGTACCAGTAATGATATCAAGCAGGCGACCGATCTTGCCCGCAGGATGGTCACTGAGTGGGGTATGAGCGGTTTGGGCTTCGTCAATCTTGCCGATGAGTCAGAGCCCCTCTTCCTGGGCAGGGAGATCACCCAGCACAAGGACTATAGTGAAGAGACGGCAAAACGCATAGACCAGGAGATTCACAAGATACTGGATGCAGCGATGGAAGAGACCAGAAAGTTGCTTACCGCGCATCGGCAGCAGCTTGATGCACTTACCAATGAGTTGGTCGAAAAAGAGACGCTTGATGATGCCCAGATTCGAATTTTGCTTGGATTCGAGCCGCTTGAGGTGAATTTCGAGCCGGAAGTGGAACAGCGAGCACAGAATGAGCAAGAGAACAACAAGCCCGAGCAAGAACCGAACGAACAAGGAACATCATGAGTGCTGATTCATCACTGACAAGAAATTTTTGCATCATTGCGCATATCGACCACGGCAAGTCTACACTTGCTGATCGTTTCATCGAGATGGCCAAGATCAATGTGTCCCGAGGGCCTGCCCAGGCTCAGATACTGGACAACATGGATATCGAGCGGGAACGGGGAATCACCATCAAGAGCCAGGCGGTAACCATTCCCTATACGGCAAAGAATGGCAAGATTTACGAGTTGAACCTCGTCGATACCCCGGGCCATGTGGACTTCTCCTATGAGGTGTCGAGGGCAATCAGTTCCTGCGAAGGGGCTTTGCTGCTTATTGATGCTTCCCAGGGCGTGGAAGCTCAGACACTTGCCAACCTGTACATGGCGATGGAGCATGATCTGGAGATTATTCCGGTCATCAACAAGATTGATCTGCCTTCGGCCGATATCGAAGCTTGCCTGCATCAGATCGATCATGATCTTGGGCTCGATAGCTCCATGGCCGTACAAGTCAGTGCCAAGACTGGTGTTGGGGTAGCCGACCTGTTTGAGGCGATAGTAGCACATATCGGGCCTCCCGAGGGAAAGGATAATTTTCCCCTCCAGGCACTGATTTTCGACTCCCACTATGACGCGTATCGTGGGGTCATTGTTCACTGCCGTGTCTTTGATGGCGTGCTGAAGGTTGGGGATGAAATCAAGTTCATGCATACCGGTTCCAGCTATAAGGTGGAGGAGGTTGGGATTTTCCAGCTCGATCTGATAAAGACCGGGGAGTTGCATGCTGGTGAAGTAGGGTATGTCATCACCGGGGTTAAGACGATCAGTGACGTGCGTGTCGGCGATACGATCACTACGACAACTCATCCAGCCAAGAAGCCGCTTCCGGGTTTCAAGGATGTGAAACCGGTGGTGTTCAGTTCAATCTATCCTGTGGATACCAATGACTATGAGGAGTTGGTCAGTGCCATCGAACGGCTGAAGCTGAATGATGCCTCACTCATCTATGAGAAGGACTCCTCTGCTGCGTTGGGTTTTGGATTCCGCTGTGGCTTCTTGGGTATGTTGCATCTTGAGGTGGTACAGGAGCGCATCGAGCGTGAGTTCGGTCTTTCCATTGTATTCACCAGCCCTTCGGTAAAATATATTGTCCATATGAGAAACGGGGAGAAGCTGTTCATCGACAATCCGCTCGACTATCCCGAACCGATGCGGGTCGAGTATGCCGAAGAGCCATATATCCAGGCAAATATCATCACCCCAACCAAGTTTGTCGGGCCGATCATCACCCTGTGCATGGAAAAGCGCGGAGTGCAGACCAATATGAACTATCTTGATGAGAAACGGGTTGAGCTGATCTATGAGATGCCGCTTGCAGAAGTTCTTTTTGAGTTTTACGACCGTCTCAAGTCGATCAGTCGCGGCTATGCATCGTTTGATTATCAGGTCATTGGGCACAAGAAAACAGATTTGGTCAGGTTGGACATCCTGGTGAACGGAGAACCGGTCGATGCACTGAGCCAGTTGGTCTTCCGTGGAAGCAGCCAGCTTCGCGGCAGGCAGGTTTGTGAGCGGTTGCGAGGAGAAATTCCCCGTCAACAGTTCAAGATTGCCATTCAGGCAGCAATCGGAGGCACCATTGTAAGTCGTGAAACGATTACAGCCTTCCGCAAGGACGTAACTGCAAAGTGCTATGGTGGTGATATCGGGCGAAAGAGGAAATTGCTGGAGAAGCAGAAAGAGGGAAAGAAGCGCATGAAGATGGTAGGGAACGTTGAAATCCCCCAGAGCGCCTTCCTTGCAGTCCTCAAGAGTGATGATGCTTCGAACTGAACTTGCCAAGCATTGAAGATGTTGGTTGTCGCACCCCTGGAAAGGGGTGTATACTTTTGCAGAAGAAGGGAAATTTCCCAGGGAGTGCAGTATGCTGACCAAACAGAGTGTGGGAACCACCGCACAAGGCGAAACCATGTATCAGGTGACATTGTCCAATGGCCCTGTCACTGCGCAAATTCTCAGTCTTGGAGCTAACCTGAAGACCTTGAGGACCCCGGATAAAAAAGGTGAGATCCGGGATATCGTCCTGGGATTCGACAATCCATTGGACAACCTGAGTTCCACAACCTATTTCGGGCAGACGGTTGGTCGTTTCGCCAATCGGATTGCAAATGCTCAATTTACTCTCGAGGGAAAACGGTACACCTTGGAGCAGAACGATGGGCGGAACTCGCTGCACAGTGGATCTGCCAACTGGGGGTGGAAGAACTGGCATGTGGAGACTTTTGAGTACAATGGCAACCCCGGTGTTGTCTTCAGCATCTTCAGCCCTGATGGCGAGGGTGGTTTTCCCGCTTCGGTGACGGCAACGGTTTCGTACTTGCTGTTGGGTAATGGTGAGCTCAGGATTGAGTACGAAGCCACTTCTTCCGCTCCGACCCCGATCAATTTGACCAATCACAGCTACTTCAATCTTGGAGGGGCTGCAAGTGGAACCATCCTTGGTCACGAGGTACAGCTTGCTTGCGATCATTACCTTGAAGTGGATGCGAATCTCATCCCAACCGGAAAGGTGCTGCCCGTGAAAGGGACAGCGTTTGATTTCACCAAGAAAAAGGCTGTTGGAAAGGATATTGAGCAAGCAGGGGGATATGATCACTGTTTCATCCTTTCAAGCAAGAGCAAGCAACTTGCTGAGTTTGCCCACGTGGTTGACCCGGTCAGCGGAAGGACGATGCGGATCAGTACCACGCTTCCGGCCGTACAACTGTATACGAGCAATTTCCTCCAAGGAAAGGAAGTCGGTAAGGGAAAGATTGCATATCCAAAGCATGCTGGCATGTGTTTTGAGACGCAATACTATCCGGATAGTCCGAATCAGGAGCAGTTCCCTTCCTGCATTTTCTCAAAGGACCGCAATTTCAGACATACCACGGTCTTTACCTTTGGAACGCTGTAAGCAAAAGGAAGTGTGATGAAACCAGTGAAAATCATTGGCATTACGGGGGGCTCCGGCTCCGGTAAGTCAACCATTGTGCGCAAGATCAGCGAGGTGTGCTCCGATTTCGTCTTCATTCCTCAGGACAACTACTATCGGTCGGCGACATTCATCAGCAATGAGAATATCACGGCCTTCAATTTTGACCATCCCGATGCGTTTGACATGGCCCTGATGCATGAGCAGCTGAAAATGCTGAAGGAGGGCAAAAGCATTGAGATGCCTCTCTACGATTTTGTCCATCACCGCCGCAAGGATGAGCGTGTTCTGGTGGAACCGAAGCCTTTGGTGATCATAGAGGGTCTCATGGTGCTCTATGACAAGCAGATCAGGGATTTGCTTGATCTGAAGCTCTATGTGGACACCCCTGACGACATCCGTTTCATCCGCCGCCTCAAACGGGATATTGCTGAGCGTGGCAGGACAGTGGACAGTGTCTGCAATCAGTATTTGGAAGTGGTGAGGCCTGGGCACTTCAATTTCATCGAACCTACCAAGGTCTTTGCCGATCTCATCATCCCTGAGGGAGGGCACAATGAGAACGCCCTTTCGGTGTTGATTCCGTTCGTCAAGGAGCTGTCACGATGATTTGCGCTTTCGATAGAGGGTATAGCCGTCCTTGATTGCTTTCCATGACCATGTTTCGGGAACCTGATCATCACCACCGTAAAACCACCGGCTGCAGCGAAAGATTCTGGCCATACCCATGACAAAGCCTTTGGCGATTCCATGGCGCAGTACGGATTCGACCATATAGGAAGAGCAGGTTGGGTGGTAGTGGCAGCCACCGCCGAAGAAGGGGGAGAGCAATCCCTTGTAGAGATAGACCGGTATCAGAAACGCCTGGCGGAGCAAGCGAGATAAAATTTTCATGGGAACATTCTATGTTTGGATTGTCAAAGTTGCAACAACTGGATACACTGGTAGGGTAGGGATTTGACTTGGCCCCCAAGAATCGCTATAGTTACGAAGAATATTGAGCATATTGTATGGAGGGATAGGTATATGGCAGGTAACGTATCTAAGAACGCACGCCGCGAAGGCGCAAAGGTTATGACCAGCCGCTGGGGCGGTACCATCAAGATGAAGGCTGTTTTCGAAAACGGCAAGCTTCGTCATATGGCTTATTGCGAGAAATCTGGGAATACCGCTCGCAAGCCTAAAGACTTGATGTAAGGATTTTTCATCCGCCAAAGTAACCAAAAGCCTGTGATTGTGACCATCACAGGCTTTTTTTTCCTGTAAATAAAGGTCTAAATCAGCATTTTTCGCGTATTTTTGATGTATCCGATTCTAACAGTGTGTGTTATAGTGTTGTTGAGTACGTATACAACGACACATGAGAACGTCATGAGGAGGAAACACGTGAAACGTCTTTCAAGAACAATTATGACAGCAATGCTGGTAGCTTTGTTGGCTTTTTCCCTGGTAGGCTGTAAGAGTACTGCCAAGGTTGAGCCGATACCGCCAGCCCCTGTTGTAGAACCTGCTCCCGAGCCAGTAGCTCCCGTAGCACCCGTTCCTGAGCCCGCACCGGCACCAATGCCGGCACCCGCACCGGCCCCGACGCCGGTAGCCCCGGCCCCGGCTATGCCGACCGAGTTGGTCTACCCCTACGGAGTACAGGAAATTGTAAAGAATGATGACGGAGCGAAAGCTTTCGATCTGTTCATCGTGCATACGAACGACCTGAACGGCAACATCTACGCCGAGAACGGCGGTCTTGGTCTTGCCAGGCTCTCGACAGCTTTGAAGGCCGGACGTGCGATCACCGACAACTGGTTGCTGCTGAACAGCGGCAGCGTCGGCGAGGTTCCTGCTGAAGCAGCGATGCTGGCAGCCTCCGTCGTCGATGAGCTCGGCTACGATGCCTACACCCCGCAGGCAGTGCAGCTGGCCACCGGGATTGCCGGTACGAAGAAAGCCATTCCTCTGAGTGCGAACGCTCTTGATGCGAACGGGTACCTTGTTGCCCAGCCGTATCAGGTATACAACTACAACGGCTTCAAGGTCGGCGTGGTTGGCCTCGTGGCCCCCAAGGCCATCCAGGGCGTGAGCTTCACCAGCGACGTGATCCTGGACAACGCCCAGTATGCGGTCGACCTTGCGCAGGACTATGTGGACTACCTGGTAGTGCTCAGTGACCTCGGCAGCGAAGGTGCGATCACCAGTGAGATGGTTGCCCAGAACATTGACGGCATCGACCTGATCGTGGACGGAAACGGTTCTGCGATGGCGAAGACCGTGAACGGGACGCTGATTGTCCGTGCTGACCAGATGCTCAAGAGCATCGGCGGCGTGCAGGTCAGTGTTTCCAACGGAAAGGTGACGGCAGTGTATCCTATGCTGCTTCCCGCATCCGATGTTCTCGATCCGACCAAGAGTGCGATTGCCAAGACCTACGAGCCTTTTGCAAGGGCGATGGGATATTCGCTGATGGTTAGCGTCCCCGAAGATCCTGCAATCGTGTCGATGATTGGTGCGACCCCGGTCCGCAAGGCTGCAGAACCTGCAAAGCCTGCTCCGGCACCCGCCCCAGCACCGGCTCCTGCTCCGGCCCCGGCACCTGTAGCCCCCGCTCCGGCTCCTGTGGTTGCTCCCGCTGCTCCGAAGGCAGAGTTGGTCTACCCCTATGGAGTTAAGGAAATTGTAAAGAATGATGGCAAAGCGAAGGCTTTCGATCTGTTCATCGTGCATACGAACGACCTGAACGGCAACATCTACGCCGAGAACGGCGGTCTTGGTCTTGCCAGGCTCTCGACAGCTTTGAAGGCCGGACGTGCGATCACCGACAACTGGT
>Ga0334882_1000839_pt1 | contig 42075 bp, 32 predicted proteins | sample GraSluR1_MG_5_FD_207226 | JGI IMG/M metagenome (GOLD analysis project Ga0334882, IMG submission 207226) | Sludge microbial communities from methane-producing bioreactor in Wageningen University, Netherlands - Granular Sludge_15_04-R1 | ecosystem: Engineered > Bioreactor > Anaerobic >... | reverse complement strand
CGCCACGACCTGCCGTTTGAAGGCTTCGCTGTACCGTTTGTAAATTTCTTTTTCTGTCATGACCTACCTCCTGATGTGATGTACAGTATACCTAATTTGCTGTAAACGTATTTCAGGACGGGTCATTGATTTGCGATTTGCGATTTGAAATTCGCCATTCGCCATTCGCCATTCGCTATTCTCCAGGAGGTACACATGTTACTTGCAGGCGATATTGGGGGGACGAAGACGGTGTTGGCGATTTATTCGCCGGAGCAGGGCGCGCATGAACCGTTGGTAGAGCAGACGTATCCTAGCGCGCGCTACGCGAGCCTGGAGGCGATTGTCACCGAGTTCCTCGCGGTGACGGATTATGCGGTGGAGCGCGCTTCTTTTGATGTGGCTGGGCCGGTGGTGGCCGGGCGCGCGGCCATTACCAATCTGCCCTGGGTCATTGACGAGCAGGTGTTGCAGGAAACCTTCGGCTTCGAGATGGTCAAGCTCTTTAACGACCTGGAAGCCATCGCTTACGCCGTGCCTTTCATGCACCCTGACGAGCTGGAGACGCTCAACGAAGGCCGTGCTGCGCCCGGTGGCACCATTGCCGTCATCGCGCCGGGGACGGGGTTGGGTGAGGCCTTCCTTACTTGGGACGGGGCGCACTACCACGCCCACGCTTCCGAGGGCGGTCACGCCGATTTCGCGCCTACCAATGGCCTGGAAATGGCGATGCTGGATTATCTACATATCCGTTATGATCATGTCAGTTATGAACGGATTTGCTCCGGGATGGGCTTGCCTAACATTTACGCCTTCCTCAAAGATACGGGCCGTGCAGAGGAGCCGGACTGGCTGGCGGCGGCGCTTGCCGAGGCGACCGACCCCACGCCCATCATTGTCACTGCTGCATTGGATGAATCCCGCGCGTGCGAAATCTGCAAACTCACGCTCAACACTTTTGTCTCCGTGCTGGGCGCGGAGGCGGGTAATTTGGCGCTCAAGGTACTGGCAACCGGCGGCGTCTACCTCGGTGGAGGTATTCCGCCGCGCATCCTGCCGCAACTCAAATCCAAGCGCTTCCTCAAGGCATTCCTGCGCAAGGGGCGACTTTCGCATGTCCTCGCACCGATGCCGGTGCAGGTAATCCTCAATCCGCGCGCGGCCCTGCTCGGCGCGGCCAGCTATGGCTTGGGGCTGGGGTGAGTCCGGGCGTGAAGTGTGAAACGTAATGCGTAAAACTTGAAAATTAGTGTGTTTGGCTCTTACCGCCACGATTCGTCGTGGCGTTTTTTTTGTACTTTGAGCCTGCCGCAGCCCGGTGGCTGAGCTTGCCGAAGCCGGTGCGAGCATTCCCTGCGGCAGGCTCAGGGTACGCTCGCGGTGGCTGAGCCTGTCGCAGCCCGGTGGCTGAGCCTGCCGAAGCCGGTGCGAGCATTCCCTTCGGCAGGCTCAGGGTACGCTCGCGGTGGCTGAGCCTGTCGCAGCCCGGTGGCTGAGCTTGCCGCAGCCCGGTGGCTGAGCCTGCCGAAGCCTGTGCGAGCACTCCCTTTGGCAGGCTCAGGGTACGCTCGCGGTGGCTGAGCCTGTCGCAGCCCGGTGGCTGAGCCTGCCGAAGCCCGGTGCGAGCACTCCCTTTGGCAGGCTCAGGGTACGCTCAATGCAAAAAAAGACGGGAAGGGGCAATTGCCCCTTCCCGTGTGTTAGATCCGCCCCTTTGAAACTTTCGGAGCAGATAAGAAGTCCCTTTCTGTTACCGCCCGTAGGCGATGATGATGCGGCCTTCGATCTCGGGCGTGACAGGTGAGAACTCGCCGAGGTAGTCAGCCAAAGCATCCGCTAGATTGGGGCCGAAGTCGTAAGGGTTGATGGCGTAGTCGCGGAACATCAGGTAGTTGTCGCCACCCTTGCGCATGAAGTCGTTGGTCACGACGTTGTAGGTTTGGGTGAGCACCAGTGCTTCCCACGCTGTCCCATTCCACACCTCGATGTTGGAAACGCGATCCCCCACAGGTTGATCGGCGTTGATGGTGTAGCGCAGGCCGGAAACATGGGCAAAGCCACCGTTAGCGGAAGGATAGGTGCGTGCGCCGTTCTCTAGCGCCGCTTTCACATAGGTGCCTTCCAGCTGGAAGGTGGCGATGGCGTTACCGAAGGGCAGGGTTTCCAGAACATCGCCCATGGTGACCGTGCCGGTCATAATGGGGGCGCGCAGGCCGCCGCCGTTCTGGAAGGCGATCTGGTAGTTTGTACCAGGCTCGGCCTGATTGGCTGCCCAGAGCATGGCATCGGCAACCAGGTTGCCCATCAAACACTCACCCAGGCGGCAGATCTGCTGGCCCCCCACATTGATGGGGAGCGCGACCGTGGTGGTCCCGACAGGGGTTGCAACCAGGTCGGCAACGCCGGGGCGATATTTATCGAGCAACGTTTCCAGAGTAGCTGATTTGGCGATGTCGTTGCCCAAGAAGATGGGGTTGCCGCCATAGTAAGCTACGGTGCCCAAATGGAACGTGACATCCAGGTGGCCCAAGAAGGTGCCCCACTGATAGGCCGTGACGACGAGCACCGGTTCTTCCGCCGGGCTTTCGACCACGGTGGGGTAGGCACCGGCGGGGGTCAGCGGATCATACTGGGGGAAGACGGGCGGCCCAAACTTGATGGGTTCGTCGTCCGGGTTGTAGAGGAAGGTGTGGCTGTGTCCGCCGATGATGATGTCAATGCCACTGACGGCCTCTGCCAGTTCCAAATCGTAGTCGTAGCCCTGGTGCGTGAGGGCGATGATTTTGTCAATGCCCAGCGCGGTCAGTGCGTCCACAGCATTTTGTGCCGCCGTGATGGGGGCGGTGAAGGTGATGTTGTCCCCGGGGCTGGAGATATTCTCGGTTTCGGGTGTAGTGATGCCGATGATGCCGATCTGCTCGCCGCCGCGTTCGATGATGGTGTGGGGAAGGATTTTGCCGTTGAGCAGGGGTTCGGCGCTGGCATCAATGTTGGTGCCGAGAACCGGGAAGTTGACGCCGTCAATGAAGCGCGCCAGTTCCGCCGGGCCACTGTCGAACTCGTGGTTGCCCACGGCCATCGCATCGTAGCCCAGAGTGTTCATGGTGTCGGTCAGTACACTGGAACCGAAGACGGTGAAGAAGAGGGTGCCCTGGAACTGATCGCCCGCATCCAACAGGAGGACATTGTCCTTCACGGTGCGTAGTTCTTCGACAACTGTCGCCAGGCGGGAGACGCCGGCCATACAGAGGCCGGCCGCTTCATCGGCGGGCTTGCAGCGCGCGCCGTTGCGGTTGTACTCATCCACGCGCGCGTGGAAGTCGTTGGTGTGCAGGACGGTGAGGGTGGACCACTCAGTCGCATCGTAGTTGCGGGCGACGAGTGGCAGGTAGATGGTGAAGGTTTCTTCCACGAACGTGGCGGTGACAACCTTGTTGGCGTCCATGACGAGGGTGGCGGGGTTGGTGTCGCCCGTGAGGTCGCCGCTCCAGCCCATGAATTCCCAGCCCATGTCGGCGCTGGCGGTGAGGATGACTTCCTCGCCCGCTTCGTAGACGCCGCTCATGGGATCTACGCTACCGTCACCTACGACGTTGACCGTCAAGGTGTAGGTGGGGACGCCGGCCTCGATGAACGTGGCGGTGACAACCTTGTCCTCATCCATGACGAGGGTGGCGGGGTTGGTGTCGCCCGTGAGGTCGCCGCTCCAGCCCATGAATTCCCAGCCCATGTCGGCGCTGGCGGTGAGGATTACTTCCGTACCCTCTGCGTAGATGCCGCTCATGGGATCTACGCTACCGTTACCTACAACGTTGACCGTCAAGGTGTAGGTGGGGACGCCGGCCTCGATGAACGTGGCGGTGACAACCTTGTTGGCGTCCATGACGAGGGTGGCGGGGTTGGTGTCGCCCGTGAGGTCGCCGCTCCAGCTCATGAATTCCCAGCCCATGTCGGCGGTGGCGGTGAGGATGATTTCCTCGCCCGCTTCGTAGATGCCGCTCATGGGATCTACGCTACCGTTACCTACGACGTTGACCGTCAAGGTGTAGGTGGGGACGGCCTGGACTTCCAGGTTGACGGGGACCACCACGAGCGGGGTCGCCGGATCGTTGCTGCTGACACATAGGTTGCCTTCATATATACCGGCACCTAGGCCCGTAGAGTCGAAGGTCACGATGGTGTCGTCGCTGCTATCCGGGGCGGTGATGCCGCTTGCCGGATCAACGGAGAGCCAGGGGAGGTCGGCGGGAGAATCACAGGGGTTAGGCTCTGCCGCAGACGCGTATGTGAGCGTGTCAATCCCGATGTAGTTGGAGTTACTGCCGCTGGGGCCGCCATTCTCCACGAAGTAGCGGAAGCCGATACGGCCATTGGTAGGGCCGCTCAGTCCGCTGATGGTGATGACGTATTCCGTCCACGCTTGCGGGTAGCCATTTCCAATCAGTGTGGGGTTAATGTCCTCTAGAAGCGTGGTAAAGTCCCCCACGCTTGTTGCGGTCGTGCCCACATCGATGCTGGCTCCAGCAGTACTCATCCGGACTTGCAGGCGATCTGCCCAGCTACTACCGGTACTCGTGCGCGTCCAGAATCTCAAGGTGTCACCGTTGTTGAAGGTGATTTCTGGAGTTAATCCCCAGTTGCTGATAGTGCCCACGCCTGCGGTGCTGTTGAAGTTGACGCCGATGTAGGAATTTTCGGCACCGGAGTGGGCGGGGAGGACGGTGGGGTTGCCCTGGAACCAGCTGGCTGTACCAAGTGGTTCGCTGTTGTTGATGATGGCCCAGCCGAGGCCCGGCAATAGAGTAATGTCATCGAAGCCTTCGGCCCAATCGGCGAAGATGAGGTGGTTGAGGCCTGGTGCTTCTTCGATCTCCCACTCTAGATCAGCAATACCAGTGTTGCTGATGGTGAGGGTATTGGTGGTTGTCGTGTTGGCCCATTGGACGCTGTTCAGCTCCGTGGTTTCAATCACGATTTCCGCCGTCGCTTCGACGTTCAGCGTGGCGGGGATGAGGACCAGTTCATTCGCCGGGTCGTTGGTGGTGAGACAGACTTGGTTGGTGTATGTACCTGCGGCCAGCCCGGTGGAATCGAAGGTAACCGCGACGTTCTGCGCGCTTTCCGGATCCACCAGCCCGCTCATGGGATCGAGCGTTAGCCAGGAAGGTACCGTACAGGTGATCTGGCCGGCGAGCGAGAAGGCGCGGCCTTCCGGTGCACTTGTCCAGGTCGTGGGCCAGCCTAGCAGCCCGTCAGGGCCAATTTGTTGGCCGATTCCCGTACCGCTGTGGAACCAGGCGTAGAGGACGTTGGGGCCAAGCGTAACGGCGGGCAGATCGGGATAGGCTAGTAGCCAGTAGGTGCCAGGGCTTAAAGTAACCGGGGGGACACCTGCGGCAACCAGATCGAGCGCCATGTTGTCATCCGTAATGCTTACACCAGGGTCAGTTATCCCGGCTGTGTAGCTCCAGATGTGCAAGTTTTGCCCGTCTTCAGGGTTGCCCGCTGGGCTACCTGCTACGTCTTCGTAGATGTACCAGTTTAGCCCTGTGGCGTTGGCCAGGGTCGTGCCAAGTGCGAAACCTTCCATAAAGATGGTCTCGATGGCCGCATCGTGGAAGAGGTCGAAGGCGGAGGATTGGTAGATGCCGGTGTTATCGGCATTGGAGTAGTTGTTGAGGCGTCCAGAGGTGCCTACGCGCGGTTGATTCCAGAGCATCCCAGAACCGCTAGTAGCAAATTGCCAATCCAGCGGCAGGCCGCCGGCATTGCCGATGACCAGGGTGTCTGCGGTTGTGGTATCGGGCGGCTGTGTGGCTGCGAGTGCGGTGGGGTTGAGGGTGAGGGTGGAACTCGCGGCTACGGGCCGCACGGCGATGGGCAGGTGGTGGGCAGGGATGCTGCTTTCTTCGACCACCTCGACCAGAACGTCGTCAACGTACCACTCGTCCTCATAGTCGCCCTGGTAGCGGAAGGCTATATAGACTTCCTCCCCGGCATAGGCGCTCAGGTCAATCACCTGCTCGACCCAGGTGGCGGTGACATCCCCAGAGTAGACTTCGGTGTAAGTAATTAGAGAAGGGTCGGGGTTGGCAGCGGTGGTCACCCATACGCCGTGATAGTTGTAGTAGTCTTGATAGAAATCGGCCTGCCAGAAAGAGAGTACGGCACCATCGTCCGGGATGGTTAAGCGTGGCGTCACCATCCAGGCGTCCGAAAGACCATCGGTGTTCGCGTCGCTATGGTAGGCAGCGTGATCGCCAGTGCGGGGAGCAACATTGTTAGCTACTGAACTCTGCTCCCAACCAGGATCGTCCACAGCGCCGATCTCAAAGAGCGTCCAGTCGGTGGGCGGGAAGGTGGCGTCTTCAAAGCTTTCTTCCAAGAGCGTGATACCCACTGCTTCCTCGATGTGCAGCTGTGCGAAAGCCCAGGCACCGGGTGTGAGTACATCCAGGTCGGCATCCACCGTGACGGTGAGCACCTGCGTGGCGCCCCCGGCAATGGTGAAGGTCGCCGGTTCAACGGTGATGACCATGCCCGCCGGGACGCCGCTGGTGGTCACATTGTAGGTGACATCCGTAGCGAGCACGCTGCGGAAGGTGCGCGTCCAGGAGCATGAACCTACACAATTCTGGTTCGCCAGGCTGGCGAGGTTGAGTGTGGTGGGGTCGCCACCCAGGGCCGGGTTTGTGTCGGTGTAGTTTTGGTAAGTTTCGTGCAACACCAGGCCGGTCAACGCCGCGTGGGTCAGATCGAGCCGGCCCGCGCCCACGTCGAAGGGATCGGCGGGGGTGGTCGCATCCTCTTTGAAGAGATTCTCAGTCCAGCTCGTCATCATCAGTGCGGATTGCACTTCGGCGGGAGTCCAAGTGGGGTAGAGCGAGCGAATGAGGGTGGCCGCCCCTGCGACGTGCGGGCTGGCCATCGAAGTGCCGCTCATCATGCCGAAGTCTTCCGGACCGCCCATATAGGCTGCGAAGATGTTGGTGCCGGGCGCGGTGACGTCGGGCTTGATCCAGTCAGCATTGACGTTGGGACCGCGCGAGCTAAGAACGGCCATGATGTCGGCCCAGTCGGCATTGACGACACGGCCCAATTCGGCGCTAATGCGCGCGGTAGGATCGGTCTCTGCCTGAATCCAGTTGCGTACGGCGATGCCTTCATCCAGAGAGATGAAGACTGCCGGGATGGTGGTGCCTTCCAATCCGCCCATGACAATCGGCGGGCCGCCAGCATTGTTGAAGACTACTACAGCGACAGCGCCGGCAGCGGTTGCATTGTTTACCTTGACGGCGAAGTTGCAGGTGCCGCGTTGAATCATTGCAATACTGGCGGTGAAGGCGCCGGCGGGGAAGGCATTACAACCTTCGATGTTAGCCGCATCTACATCACCAGCGTAGATGATGTCAGTTTCGATGTCGGCCGCGATAGCTGGGCCATCAGGGCCATGGATGGCGGCGATGTTTGTCAACTCGGCGGGGACAGTCCCCGGGCCGGTCACATCGAAGACATTGGCTATCACGCGCCCGATGGTGCTGTTGCCGACGGTCATTACCCAGGGCGCGTTGCCCGGCGAGCCGACGGTGCCTGCGTTTGGCCCGTCGTTGCCGGCGGAGGTGGCGACGAAGACGCCCGCCTCACGTGCGTTTAGGTAAGCATCGGAGTCCGAGTCGTTCCAGGGATCGGTTGGCCCGCCGCCGATGGAGTAGTTGATGACGTCCACTGCATCGGCAGTGGCGTCGTCAATGGCGGCCATGATTGAGTCACCCTGGCAACCACCCGTGGCGGTGCAGACATCGTAGGCGATGATGTTGGCGCGCGGGGCCATACCCGAAATTTGGCTGAAGGTATAGCCTTCATAGTCCACGTTGTAGAGCACGTTGCCGGCGGTAGTGCTGCCGGTGTGGCTACCGTGGGAGTGATCGTCTTCGGGGTTATCGCCGGAGCTAGGGTAGCTATAGACGCCGATCAGCTTATCGTTACAGACCAACGTGCTGTCATAGCGGGGGTGAGAAGGGTCACACCAGCCGTAGTATTGCCCACGGGGATTGGTGTGGGTATAGCCATCATCGGCGGTGGCCGCGAAGGCGCGGTTGTCCATGTTGATGCCGGTATCAATGATACCGACGACCATGCCTTCACCCATCGTGCCTGTCAGCACACCGGTGTTGGTCCCGTCCCAGATACCCCAGGCATTGAGGAAGTCGGGGGTGGTATCGGTCTGGACGTAGCGCGTGAAGTTGCGGATCACACGGCGCACGCCGGGCATTTGGACCACTTTGGCGGCCTCTTCCGGGGTCAGCGTGACTGCCAGGCCGTTGTAGGCATAGCGATAGGTGTGGCGTACTTCAATAGCGCGGCCCAACAACTGGCCGGCATCCGTTAAGAACTGGACGCGCTTATTGGTGAGGTAGTTGAGGTAGGCGCGGCTGGTGGTGGTGTGTATGTCCAGTTTGGCGTCCCCAGTGATGAGGGGGCTGGTCGCAGTCAGGCCTTGCAGCCCGCCACGATAGCTGGCGAGGGGTGCATCTACTAGTTGGATGATGTAGATTGCCGGGCCAGTTTCGCCAGCGATCTCGTACATGACTTCGCTGGACTGAGATTCAAGGGCTGTCGCAGCAAAGTCGTTTGTGAGCTCCGGCATTTCGGCCTGGATGCTTTGGCTATTCCGCGCGCCGTCTGGCGGCGGGTCTGCTGCGGCTACTGGCTGGGGTGCCCACAGTGCGGGCAGCGTCCCAAACAGCAGCGCCACAATCAATAACACATTTAATACTCGGTTACGCATAGTGTTTCCTCCTGAAAATTAGGTGTGTACACAGGTAAAACATTGGATAGGGGACATTGTGGATAGGGCATCACCTCCTTTTTGAGGGTTTCTTTAGAGGCCGTTATGCGGCTAATTAAGCTGCTCTGCACGATTAAATGCAGGCAGGTTGAAGCCCTGCTTGTCGGAGCAAGCAGGGAAATCCGTGAGTGTGATTTGATGGTGCGCATTCGCAACAGTAATGGATTATCCGGCGCGTTACACTGGGGCGCGCAACAAGAGGTCGTCATCAGCATCGGTGCTGTTATAGTTCAAGAATTACCTGATTTATATGTAGTAGACAGGAAATCTTAATGAATTTTAAGAAATTAATCCGTAAATAAGGTTTTGTGTCAAGTTGGTCGTTCTAAAAATCAAATGACACCCCCTATCCCCCTGCCCCCTTTCCCCCGCTTGTGGGGGAAAGGGGGGATTTTTTTTGTGGGGTTTTTGGGCGACGGCGAAGCCATCGCCCAAAAACCCCGTTATTCTTCTCTCCCTTTCCACGCCGCTGCGCGGTGTGGGGAGGGGGCAAGGAGGTGGGGTAAAATTCTCAATTTGTAAATTTTTAAGAAGTGATTCTTGCAAACGGTTTTATTTCCGGTTCATTTTCTTAATTTTCATACAGATTCCCTCAGTAAAGGGTGTGCAAATACCCGTTACATTACAATTGCACGCTTTTTGATAGGGCTGCTTTAGCAGTTACCAAACTTTTAACTGTATATGATTACTGCTAGGATTGGTACCCTTCCAGTGTTTAAGATGGTTGAAGGGTGCGTTTTTGAGAGTGCATCCCTTTCTGTGTAGGGTGGGCCAATTCCAAATCCATGATACCCTCGCAAGGGCTAAAGCTTATTATACGGTAAAGCTAGGGGCGTGTCAACTGTCAAATGACACAAGGGTATTCGGAATGACAGTTAGGGTACGATTTTCGCTCATCGTTGATGTGCCAAAGGTATAAGGAAACTCCTTGAAAATGGCGCATGGCGCAGCGCAAATACTTACCCCGTTGCGGATCTGGCGATCCGCTCTGAGCAGGCTGGCTCTGAGGGGTACGGCAGTTCCCCGAATTTGCATCCACCTGCTGGTGAACGCTCGTGAATGCTCATCTTTGAAAAGCGGGATCAGCCAGGGGGAGACTGAAGAAGAATGTGCTTCCCTGTCCCGGCGTGCTTTCTGCCCACATGCGCCCCCCGTGCATCTCTACGAGGTTACGGGCAATGGCAAGTCCCAGGCCCGTACCTGGCTGCTCACGCACGCTGGGATCATCAGAGCGGAAGAACTTGGTGAAGAGGTGTTGCTGGTCTTCTGGGCTGATGCCGTAGCCGCTGTCGGTGATAGCGCAGCGGATGCACTCCGGCTCGTCAGGATCGAGCCAGGTGCGCGCGGTGATTGTACCGCCGCGTGCTGTGTACTTGCTGGCGTTACTCAGTAGATTGATCCACACTTGCGCGATACGATTGCTATCGGCAAAAACTTTGGGTAAGCCTACCGGAATGTCTTGGAGGAAAGTTTGTTGCCGTTCTGCGAAGCTTTCGGCGATGCTGGGCAGGGCTTCTTCTAGCGTTGCGTGCATCGCTGTGGGTTGGATGGTAATCCGCAGGTGTCCGCTCTCAATGCGTGAGATGTCTAGCAGATCGCTCACCAACACCCGCATCCGTTCTACGTTGCGCCGGATAGATTCCACAAATTCGCGCTGTTGGCTGTTTAATTCCCCTACCAACCCCTTCTCAAGCATATCAGCATAGCCACGCACAGAGGTCATTGGCGTGCGTAGCTCGTGCGAGACCAGTGAGATGAATTCCGATTTGGATTGGTTCGCTTGGCGCAACGCCTCGTAGAGCCGGGCGTTTTCCACAGCGATGGCGGCATGGTCGGCCATGCGCTGTACCAGCTCCAGGTCGCTGTGTGTGAAACTGCGTTCGTTCACCACCAGGTAGAAGACCCCGATGGGCAATCCTTCGCGTAACATTGGGATGATGAGTCGCTCCTCGTGATAGCTAGCCGTGCGTTGGCGCAGCGCTTGTACGGCGGCGCGGCTGTCGGGGCGCGTATCGCCGACAATACAGTTCCAACGCACGCCTTCCTCGGCGACGACGCCCAGGGCGCCGGACTGCGCCTTGGCCGCAATCAGCGCCCATTTGAGGCTTTGTTCCATTACCTGGTCGTAGTTGAGCGTGCCGTTGAGATCATGCACCATCTCCTGAAGCATACTGAGCTCGCTGAGGCGGGCTTGCAGGTTTTTATTGGTTTGTGCGTATAGGCGCGCGTTCGCCAGTGCCATGGTGGCCTGAGCCGCGAAAGCTGTCAAGGTGCTGAGGTTGTCCTGTGAGAAGGCGCCGGAGCGCGCGCGGTTTTCCAGGTAGAGTGCGCCCAGCGTCTCGTTCTGGAAAACGAGCGGGGCGCAGAGAATAGAGCGTAGTCCATAAGCGAAGATGCTCTCACTACCTTTGAAGCGGGGGTCAACTTGGGCGTTACTGGTGAGGATGGCATGCCCGCGCTCAATCGCGTTTTGGACGATGCTGCGGCTGAATTGCAAATCGGCCTCGCTGAACGGTTCACCCGTGGAATTGCGCCGTACTTTGATCTCGAACTGGTCGTTTTCGGCAATGATTAACATCCCCCGTTCCGCACCGGTCAGCTGAATGATGGCATCAATAACGGTTTCGATGGTCGTTTCCCAATTGAGCGTGCTGTTGAGGCTTTGGCTGACTTGGTAGAGCATGTGGAGTTGCGAACTGCGCTCGAAAAGGATTTCTACTTGGGTGCGGCTTAGCAAATCCTCCCAGGTTGCCATACGTGATTCCAAACTAATCTGATCTACGCCGTTGCCTAATGCCAGGCGTTGTTGGTGGATGAGGTCGCGCAATAGGGTGAGGGTTTCGCGTGTCTGACCGATATTAACTTGCAAGGTTTCCATGATGGGTTTCTCCTTCGCGATGGTTGACGGGGGGGGAGGTATGTTGCCAATCCCAGAGCCAGTAGGCCAGCCCGCCCCAGGGTTGCCATCTTTCAAAGGCGGCGCGTACTACGCCAGGGCCTATCAACGTGCCGGCGTGCCACTCACGGCTTACTTTCTGGCAGGCTAGCGGATCTGTGGGGATATAATCGTAGCGGCTTAATGCCAGCATGAACAGCCCTAGCGTGTGTCCATTGACATTCAGCAGCCGTCGCACGTCTTGCTCGACGCTTTCAAGCGCGCGCTCCGGTTGATCTAGCGCGCATACGGTGACTTCATCATTGATGAAGATGCGGGCGATGTGAATGATATGCTTGCCTGTTTCTGCGCCTAGCTGTTTTTCGAGTAGCTGCCCGCCCCAGAGCACTTGCTGGGGTGTGGGGAAGGCGTGTCGGCTGGGGTTGTTGGGGAGCGGATCACCGAGCCGATCTACCAGCCAAGTGATATGGTGTGTACCAACCTCCATGGATTCTTGCGTGAGCAGCAGGATTTTGATCGTGTCCTCGAAGAGATTTGTGCCGCGTAGTAGATGTGCGCCTTGACGCACGACTGTTTGCAGGGCTGGCTGGGCGTGGGCCAGGTTGACGAAGTCGGTGAAGTTTTCACCCAGCCGCAACATGCGGCGCACCTTGCGGCTGGCCTCTTCGGTCTCTGGCCCACTCAGCCGTTTGTTGGCCTGGATGAGTAGCCCGGCGTGGGTCTGGGTGATGCTTAACGCGATGACTTGCCCGGAGATCAGCCGTTCCACGCGGAGCAGTTGATCCTGTGAGCGATTGAGGGCGAAGGGAGGCAGCAGAAACGATCGGGAGCGCCGTAGTGTTCCTGCTAGAGAAAAGCGATTGCTAATTGTTAGAATCCAGTGCATGGGTTCACCTGTTATATACTGCGTAATGCGTAATTTTTGAATCCCAGTTCAAACATTCTGGCGTTTTTACAGTCTTAGCATAACATAACTCTAAGCAAAACGGGGTTTCATTGAAGTTACGAATCGGTTAAAAGGCGGGGAATGCGTATTGTGTACTGCGTAAAAAGAACACCCGGATAGGGGCTTCCTATCCGGGTGTGGCTTGTGGCTTGTGACTTGCTGCTATTTGAGTCCTGCGATCTCCAATCCGCCCTGCAAGATGGGCTGGATGAGGTTTTCATCCGTGAGCTCGCAGTAGACGCGGATGATCGGCTCGGTGCCGGAGAAGCGCACGAGCAGCCAGCCCACGTCGCCCAGCTCGTACTTGAAGCCGTCGAGGGTGACGATACCGGTGACGGGGACGCCCGCGATGGTCTCCGGCTTCGCTGCCTGGATGCGCGCCAGCGTCTCCGGGCGCTGCTCGGAGGGGAAGCGCGTGTCAATGCGGTCGTAGTAGTAGCGTTGCCCCAACGCCTCAAAGAGCGTCTCCACCAGTTGCGCGGGCGTCTTGCCCGTCCGCACCATGAAATCGAGGAAGTAGAGGTTGCCCAGAATGCCGTCGCGTTCCGGGACGTTGCCCCGGAAGGCGTAGCCGCCGCTCTCTTCGCCGCCGATGAGGCCGTCTACCTCCAGGAACTTGGGCGCAATGTACTTGAAGCCCACCCCGGTCTCGTAGACGGGTACGCCGTACCGCTTCCCCAGGCGGTTGAGCATCTGCGTGGTGGAGAGCGTCTTGACGATCGGGCCACGCTCGCCGCGCACTTCGAGGAAGTAGTAGGCCAGCAGGCCGAACACGCGCAGCTGATCTACGAAGATGCCGTGCTCGTCGCCGATGCCCATGCGGTCGGCGTCGCCATCGGTGATGAGGCACACGTCCGCGCCGAGTTCGACCGTTTTAGCCAGCGCCACATCCACGTTGGGCTGGATCGGCTCCGGGCGTTGCATCTCCGGGAAGAGCGGGTTGCGCTCCGCGTGGATTTCGATGATCTCCGTGCTCCCGCCGCCGAGCAAGCGCTGGAACCAGCCCGCCGCGTTGCCCCACATTGGTTCGACGAGGACTTTCAGCCCGGCGTTGCGCAGCCGCTCTAAATCCACCAGCGTGCCGAGATGCGCAATGTACGCGGGATCGGGATCCCACAGCGTCACCAGACCTTGCGCCTGTGCGGCAGCCAAATCGAGCCGCTGCACATCCGCCATTGTAGCGGGAATCGCCGCCTCGATCTCTTTCAAGCCTGCGGGCGCAATCGCGCCGCCGTCGGGATCGCGCACCTTGAAGCCGTTATCTATGGGCGGATTGTGGCTCGCGGTGATGTTAATCGCGCCGCCCGCCCCGCGCTCTACGACCGTGTGGCTGATGACGGGGGTGGGGCAGTTGCGCGCCGTGAGCCAGACGTGGATGCCGTTGCCCGCCAGCACTTCGGCGGCGGCCTGCGCGAAGTATTCCGATTGGAAGCGCTGGTCGTAGCCGATGACGCAGCCTTTCTCAGCCAGCGCGTGCTGCTTGAGGTAGGCGGCGAAGCCTTGCGCGGCCCGGCGCACATTGTCGAAGGTGTAGTCCTCCGCCATCCGCGCCCGCCAGCCGTCCGTACCGAATTTGATGTTAGTCGTCATGTGGTTGTGATTCTCCTTGTTTTTGCCTCACGCAAAGGCACCAGCTACGAAGTTTTTAGACAGGATTAACAAGATTTTCCTATGCTTCATCCTGTGAATCTTGTTAATCCTGTCGAATTTTCTTAGCGTCTTTGCGCCTTTGCGTTAAAAATCTTATTGGGTGATGTCTTGCAAGAAGCTAACGCCGATTTCCGTCCCGCCTAGCCCAAAGACCTCCGCAATCGTCGCGCCGACATCCGCGAAGGTGCTGCGCACGCCCAAATCCACACCGGGTTTGACCGGTGTGCCAAAGACGAGCAGCGGGATGTACTCGCGGGAGTGATCCGTGCTGGGCATGGTGGGGTCAACGCCGTGATCCGCTACAATCATGGCGATATCGCCGGGGCGTAGCGCGGCCTGGATCCCCGGCAGCGCCGCGTCAAAGTCGCGCAGCGCGCCCGCGTAGCCCTCCGGGTCGTTGCGGTGACCGTAGATCATGTCGTATTCGATCAGATTCACCAGCAGCAGTCCCTTGAACTCGTCTTGCAGGAATTCCAGCATCGCCGCGATGCTGTCACGGTTGTTGGTGCGATGTTTGTTCAGCGTGATGCCGGTGTTGCCGAAGAGATCGTCAATTTTGCCCACGGCGGCCACATCGTAGCCCGCCTCGACCAGGCGCATCATCACGGTGGGGCGGGGCGGCAGCAGGGGGTAATCGTGACGGCGTGACGTGCGCTTGAATGCGCCCGGCTCGCCCTCGAAGGGCCGGGCAATGACGCGCCCGACGGCGTGCGGGCCGCTCAGCATATCGCGGGCGATCTCGCACACGCGGTACAGCTCCTCGATGGGCACGATCCCTTCATGCGCGGCAATCTGGAACACGCTATCCGCCGAGGTGTAGACGATGAGATTGCCGGTCTTGAGGTGTTCCTCGCCCAGCTCGACGATGATCTCCGTGCCGGAGGCGGGCTTGTTGCCGAGCACGTCGTAGCCCGTGCGCCGCGTGAATTCCTCCAGTACGTCGGGTGGGAAGCCTTCGGGATAGGTGGGCATGGCGATGGGCGAATGGATGCCCATGAGCTCCCAGTGTCCGGTGACGGAATCCTTGCCCTTGGAGGCTTCGGCCAGTTTTCCATAAGCCCCCAGCGTATCCGCGCGGGGCGGCACGCCCAGGATGTCGCTCAGATTGCCCAGGCCGAGCGCCTGCATATTGGGCAAGTCCAGCCCGCCGATGGCGCGGGCGGTATTGGCGATGGAGTTGCTGCCCACATCGCCGTACTCGTCAGCGTCGGGCAGTTCGCCTACGCCCACGCCGTCTAAGACGATGACGAGAATGCGTTCAATGGTCATGGATAACCTCCTGATGCGTAATGCGTAATGCGTAAAAAATTTCTTTGCGTTTTCGGTGGTTAGAGATGTGCGGCGACAGGGGCGTGACGAGTTTGGATGCTCGCCAATATCGGCGCTTCTTGCTTGTTGTGCGTTCAACCAGAAACTTGGCGACATGCGGGTTATTCGTGCTCAAGCGGCCCTGAGACGGGGCTTTGAGCATTAGGCTCGAGGGTTTGAGAAGTGCGCTTCATGGTTGTTCTTTACGCGTCTGCTCAAGCTCTTTCTGCAAGCGCTGATTTTCGTTTTTCAGGGCGATGATGGTACTGGTATCTCTAGGTGAGCGAAAGACTTCCATGTCGGCCCAGAAAACGCCACTTAACAGACTGGTTCTACAAGTGGCAGTGCGCTCGTTTCCGTCTATATCCTTGAAACGCACATGATAGGTTCGGTCTTCTCCTGGGCTCCACGCATCCCAGTGTTTTTCCAAGAACTGTCCCCCGCGTGCTGCGATGTCATATCGAATCCTTCTTTCGTCCCAATGTATACTTAGGGGTAGCAAGATCGCTATACCCAGGATAAAAAATATAACGATGTATATCTGCATGATAGTAGCTCCTTTTCAGGTTTGTGTGATGCGTGGTACTCAAGGCAACTCGACCACCGTTTATGCATCAGGTCACGAATGCACAAATTCATCTTCCCCCTGAATGACATCTGCTGGTGTCTCGCTTTCGTAAAACACCACACCCACGCGCTCGATCTGTCCCACTACGTCCGGGTCGCTGATGTGGCGGAAGATGGACAGGTCGAAGGTGTAGGGCAGCAGCAAGTCGTCTATAGCATCCATGATACGATAGAGGACGTGCAGCGTCAAGTCCTCACCGCCGAGCAGGGTGAGATCAATATCCGAGCCGGGCTTGTAGTTGCCCTTGGCGCGTGAGCCGTAGAGGATGGCCTTTTCTACCGGCGGATATTGCGCCAGCACGGCCTGGATCTGGGCGACGACGGCATCTTTGAGGCCGTATTTCATGCTTCTGCCTGCGCTATCATGGGGCTGAGGGGGGATTGTTCAAAGTCATGTTCTGTTGACCAGATTATTCCGATAAAGGTGACCCTTTCAAAGAAAGTTATGAGCCAAGCCGACTGGATTCCATTCTCTTGGACAATTGCATAGCGATACTCTACAATGTCTGGTTCACGATGAGTGTAGATCATTTGCGCCAGCAACTCATCGGGTACTTGGTATTCCATAATATCTACCCAGACACATGACTCAGGCACTACTGATTGAATGCCATGATGATGGCTTAGCCCGCGAACGATTTTCTTGACAACCCGACTTACTCTGTTGTCCTGTCCGGGATAGATTTTGTACCTGAGATCTCCATTAATCTCGACTGATTGTAAAGCATTGATGATGTCCTGAATGCGACGGGGCCCGTCGATTTGGTGAAGGCCGCGATTGATGGTGGTTTCCCAGAGCTCTTGGCGAATGTTGTTTGGAGGTCCAGCCAGTGCCAAGAAATTTCGGAAATGAGCTTCGTCGTCCGCCCATCCGTTATTACAGATGTTGCAAGAAGGGATTGTTAGTCGTTTTACCCTTGAATTCGCCTTTGATTTGGGGTACAAATTTCTAGGAAAAACATGCTCTTTGTCTGTAGCAGCACGATTTCCACAATAAGCGCACATTTGCCTTGGCAAAAAACTTGACTCCTGTTCGGTTAATATTCAGCGAGCTAGCTTCTATTCAGTTGCTTATTCTTCCTTGAAGCCTAACGCAATAGCTAACAAAACCTTGATTTTACTGGCCCAATCTGCTAATAATGTTCTCTGGTCACGAATATCCGTTTGAAGAACAAAAACTTGTTTCCCCTCTGTAAGTCTAGTTAAAATATCTGGTGCATTCTCTGCTATGTATTTGGCTATGTATTTCTTGTTCCAGCCTTGTTTTATTGGGTGACCTTTGAGTGGTTCAAGTAGTTCTTCCTTGCGGTAGGTTGTGAGCACCAATACTGGGTCGTTCTGTAATTCGCCAAGTTCTGCTTTTGCAAGTTCCAGTGATGCTTTTTCTTCATCAATGCCGTATGGTCTGGCAGACCAGTGTCCATTTCCTGGCCCTTCCAATAAGGTTCCGAAGAATAGTTGTCTTGCACCGATGCTAACTTCTCTTAATTTTGCTCTTAGGCCGGGCGTAGGCGGAGTCAAATTTTGGAATTCCCTTAAGTCTTTTGCATTCAAGAGAGGGTAATCGGTCCATGCTGTAGAAGTTTTCTTGGTTTCTTTTCGCATTTGCTTGATAAACTTATTGGTTGCGTTAACTTTAGATTCCAGGTGATGAATAGAAAACGCATACGGACTCATTGTTCTTGCGAGGAAATCAACGTGGCTATCAAGCAGCATAAATCCATCAAGTGTTCCATGTAAAATATAGGGAAACAGAGCTGCGTGAAGGTCAAGAAAAGCTTGCTGGTCATTGCTTTGGATAACTTCCGATAGATTGAAATTGCATAGATCGAGAGCTTGTCTTGTCCAGTAATCGGAGCTAACCCCTAACCCTGTATTTGCTGATGTCAATTGAGTGAGAAAATAGGCAATTTCGTCAAAACCGCGTTTGGTTAATTTACTGATTATCCAGGGAGTGAAATCAACTGCAAGATACCGACTTGCTGGAGAGTAGCCGGCGCGTAGTAACGGATATTGGGGGTGAGAATACTGCTTACAAAGATCGCTAAGTTCTGTTGTGATCTCATTTTCGGTTCTTATATTGGTTGTGTTAGCTAATGGATGTTGGGTGTACATGTTATACATCCTGTGTGATTTTTAACGAGACCGCATATATAGAGAAATGTACTCCCAGTGTATCTGACGGGTGCTTTAGAGGTTTGTGAACAAGAGTGATTTTTTCGAGGAAACAGCCTTTCATGCACTCGTATACTGGTATCTGAAGACAGTCAATTACAGCATTTGCCCCGTTTTTGCTTAACCCTTTCCACATACCCATCATTAGCATTGGACTGGATGCTTCGCGTACAAAATCTCCAGGGTTGCCGAGACACCATTCTCGAATGTTTGCACCTAAGATTAATTCGACTACTATGGGTGGTGCATCTTTGAAAACAAGTTTGATTTCGCCAATGCTTTGGTGCGCATAAATGCTTTTGCTATTGCTTGAGTTGATGAGGAGATAAACCGATTCGATGTGATTTTGTGGCTTAGACAGTTTGAGGAAATCAATCACTAATTTGCCGTCGGCAAGTAGTGTGTGGGTGTGTTGTTTATTTGTATCGAATATTAAAGCATTGGGATCTAATCGAAATTGTGCTTCTCCCAATAGAATATCACCATATGGTGGATCAATGTAATAATTCTTGATATGGGAGTTACCCGCGCCAGATACCAGGGAGACTGGTAAGTATTCGCTTTTTGCCTTCATTGACTTCTTTTTGCCAAATGCTAGAGGATAACCAGCGGATAACCTTAAACTTAACCAGCCCACAATATAACAAGTGAGGGAGAAAATCACAATTCTCCAATCAGTATAAATGCGAAAAATGATAGCTAACACTATAACAAGGGAATGTGGTAAGATGAAATACCATCTTGCAGTCAGCCATTTTTGTATGTTTATTATTCTATTTGGTAATTTTTTAACCCATCTTTTAAATTTATCAGATATAAGATAGGCAAATATCCCTAACAAAATTGCGGTTAGTAATCCACTTATCAATTCTGGGATAAATTGTGACCAATCACTTGGGGGCATTTTTAAATTTACTCCAAATCGTGTCTTATTTACTTCACCGTGAAAATCAGCCCGTGCGCCATCGCCAACCCGTAGACCAGCAATCCTAGCGGGACGAGCAGAACGAGGTAATCCCGCGCCTTATTACCCGGACGCAGCATGTTCTGGCGTGGATCGTGAGGTGCGTAGTACACGGTGATGGCCCTGCCGGGTGGGTAGGGCTTGAGGACTTCTGTGGGTAATCCGGTTTTGCCGAAGATGAGTGGCCCACCGGTGTATATTTTTCCATCTACATTGTACTGATAGGTTAGGCGCGGCACATAAAACTTGCTTCCTGATCTAGTGTAACGATACTGCCAGGCTTGTGATTTCGTAATCTCACCCTTCACCGTCGGCCAATTGCGGCTTTTGGCGTTGTCCATCAGTCGCCGAACGCTCCACACTAAAGCGCCCGGCGATAGGGCTATCAACACCCAGCCCACATATCTCTGCTGCCCCAGGATGATCGCCGCGAAAAAGCCTATGCCCAACACGGCGCAGAGCAGATATATCAGCGTTTGTTTGGTTTCTTCGCTCATGCGGATTTGTGACTCCTACGTTACAATTGCTCTACCAACCGACTGCTTGGCAAATCTCACAATTTGACCCGTCGCGGATCTGGCGATCCGCTCCGAGCAGTCTGGTAAGATATTTGTTACGCATTACGCAGCACGCACCACGTCCTACCGATGCTGATGCTGCAACAGCGCGATATCCGCATCCACCATCATCTCGATCAGCTGCTGGAAGCTGACCTCCGGCTGCCAGCCGAGCTGCTCCCGCGCCTTGCTGGGATCGGAGATGAGCAAATCCACCTCGGCGGGGCGCATGAAGCGCGGGTCTTGCCGCACATAGTCCTGCCAATTCAGGCCGGCGTGCGTGAATGCCACCTCGCACAGTTCCTGCACCGAATGCGTCTCGCCCGTGCCCACGACATAATCATCGGGCGCGTCCTGCTGCAACATCAGCCACATCGCGCGGACATAATCGCCCGCAAAGCCCCAATCCCGCTGTGAATCGAGGTTGCCTAGCGCGACGTGATCCGCCAGTCCCAACTTGATCTTGGCGACGGTATGCGTCACTTTGCGCGTGACAAATTCCAGACCCCGGCGCGGGCTTTCGTGGTTGAACAGGATGCCGGAGCAGGCGTACAGGTTGAAGGACTCGCGGTAGTTGATCGTGATCCAGTGCCCGTAAACCTTCGCCACGCCGTAGGGCGAGCGCGGATAGAGCGGCGTCTGCTCGGTCTGCGGCACTTCCTGCACCTTGCCGAACATCTCGCTACTACTGGCCTGGTAGAAGCGGATGGCGGGATTCACGGCGCGGATCGCCTCCAACATGCGCGTCACGCCGAGCGCGGTCACTTCGCCGGTGAACACCGGCTGCTGCCACGAGGTCGGCACGAACGACTGCGCTGCGAGGTTGTAGACCTCCGTCGGCTGATGCTCGCGCAGCAGCGTCATCAGTGAGCCTTGATCGAGCAGGTCGCCAGAGACCAGCGTGAGCTTGTCCTGAATCTCCTCGATGCGGGTGAAGTTCACCGTGCTGCTGCGGCGCACCATGCCGATAACGGTGTAGCCTTTTTCCAGTAAAAATTCGGCCAGATACGAGCCGTCTTGCCCGGTAATGCCGGTAATCAATGCGGTGGGTTGGGTCATAATTGAATTGCCTCCTGGTTTCTAATTTGTAATGCGTAATGCGTAATACGTAATGGGATGCAACCGTTTCTCCTTACGCAGTACGCAGTACGCAGTACGCATTACGCATTATGTAGTACGTTTTCTCTCCACTCATCAAGTACATCCTGCACCGTCTGCTCGAACGGGATCTCCGGCACCCAGTCCGTCGCCCGGCGCAATTTCTCCGCGCTGCCGTAGAGCGCGGGCACATCGGCGGGGCGGTAGCGGGCGGGATCAATCTCCACGCTGATGCTGGCGGTGCTTAGTTCCAGCAGCCGATTGACGATGGACTGAATCGTGCGCCCCGTGCCGGAGCAGACGTTGTACGCCTCGCCCGGTTCGCCGTGCTGGAGTGCAAGCGCGTAAGCGCGGACGACATCGCGCACGTCGGTAAAATCGCGCGCGGGGCTGAGATTGCCCACGCGCAGCACTGGCTCCTGCTGCCCCGCCTCGATGCGCGCCACCTGTTGGGCGAATGCTGCCAGCACGAAGCGCGGCGATTGCCCCGGCCCTACATGGTTGAACGGGCGCATCCGCACCACCGGAATCCCATAGCTGATGAAATACTGGTAGCCCAGCACATCTTGCGCCACCTTGCTCACACTGTACGGATTCTCCGGGCGCAGCGGATGGTCTTCGCGCAGCGGCATGGCTTCTGGCGTATCGCGCCCGTACTCCTCGCCGGAGCCGATGACGAGGAAGCGCGGCTGGAGCTCCAACTTCACGCAAGCTTCCAGCAGATGCAGTTGCCCGCGAATGTTGTTCTCCAGCGTGCCCCACGGATCCTTGTACGCGGTAGGGACGTGCGATTGCCCTGCCAGATGGATGATCGCCTCCGGGCGGAACGTCTCCAGCAGTGTATAGACGCCCGCCTGATCCCGCAAGTCCAGCTGGGTGAAGCCCTCGCGTACCGCATCGAGCAGCGCCGGTGCAGCATCAGGATAGCAGGTGGCGTGCAGGTGCCAATCGGTCGTCGTGAGCAAATAGCGTCGCAAATACGGGCCAACAAACCCCGTTCCGCCGGTAATCAGTACACGCATGGTGCAGCCTCACTTGTTTGCATAGTTATCTCTTCTGCTCTTCACGCCTTACGCTTCACGTTTCACGTCCTACTTCCAATCGAACGCGCTGATTCTCCCCCCGTCCGTGATGGGGGCGGCTTGCCCATCGGATAGCCGGAGCAAGTAAATATCATCCCATTGCACAAAGACCAGATGCTCGCCGGTGGGGTCCCAGCGCCAGAGAGGGAGCTGCACGCCCGGCTCGTCTGGCGGCGGATAGTGGCATTCCCGATTGGAGCCATCCCTATCCAGCGTGCAAAGGCCGTAGGTGCTGATGTCGCTCTTGTAGGGCACCTGCGCGCGGCCAAACAGGATGGTTTCGCCATCGGGCGAGTATTGCGGCGCGGCCCACATCCCCACCTCCGCGGCGAGTTCCGCCCCATAAGCGCCGGTGGCTTCCACCACCCACAAATTGAAGACGGGGCTTTCTTCGGGGTCGCCGCCCGCCGGCCCTGGCTTGTGCAGCAAGGTGACGACAAAATCCCCATCTGGCGACCAGGCAATGCCCGGATTCCAGGCCCAACTGCTATAGGTGCGGTAGCCGGGGAACGTTCCCAGTGTCTCACGTTGGCCGTTTTGCACTGTCACCACGCCCACCGCATCGGGCTGCGAGAAGGCTAACTGCCTGCCATCGGGCGACCAGGTGTAGCGTGTGCCCCACCAACCGTATCCGCCTCCGGCCTCTGGCTTGAGCACTTGGCGCTGCGAGACAAGTCTTTGCTGGCTACTCAGCGTCGCCACCCATAGATCATTTTGCCCGCGCCAGCCCGGTGCGCGCTCTACCACTTCCGCCGTCGTCCAGGCGATGCGCTCGCCGCGTGGATCCCAATCCGCCCACAGCACATCCTGCACGTTGAGGCTAGCCGCTTCGGCGTCGGCCAGAGTCGTGTTGAGTACCCACAGCTCGTTGATGTGTGCCGGGTCGGCAGACGCTCGCGTGAAGAGGAGTTGCCCGCCGGTGGGGGAGAGCACGAACACGCGCCCATCCAGGTCGCCTAGCGTCGTTAGCCGCCGTCGGTTGTTGCTGCTGTTGCGCATCACCCAGGCATCCTGATTTTCCAGGTAGGCCAGCGTGCCAGTGATGGTGACCGTTTGTAAGCGCGGGCGTGTTCCCACCAGCTGGACTTCGTCCACGGGCGGCTGGGTCAATGAATCGCGCACCAGCGTATTTTCCATTTCCACGCCGTTTTCGCGCGTGATGCGATAGAGAAACTCGCGCACGCCCGGTTGCCCCGATTGTAGCAGGCGCGACTCGCCCACCGGGATGGTGGAATCGCGCACGGTCTGGCGGCTATAGGGCACGGTTTGAGTGATGATGTGCGTCTCCTGCACCACGCGGATCACTTCGATGGTCAGCCCGCTGCGGATGAGGGTGGTTTCTGGTGGCTTGACATAATCGAGGTTGTCGAGGCGCACACCAGCCTCAGTTAGTGCCTCGCGCACGGTGGGGGCCAGGGTGGAGATCTGGATGGCTGCGCCATCCACATGCACGGTGACTTGTTGGGGGCCGACCGGGGTGGGGGGCGTAATACAGCCTGATAGGGTCAGCAAGGCCCACATTACTCCTAGCAGTCCCAGATGTGTCGCAATCCATGTCCGTTGAGCATTCATCTTAGCCTGACTATAAACGCAATACCGCAATTTGGCAAATGGGGGTATTGCGTGAAACGTGAAGAATTTTCTCCTCACGTTTCACGTTTTACGGCTGCGCCCATTGCAACTGTTCTGCATTTTCCAACTGCGCCTGCACATCCCAACGGCGCGAGCCATCGCTTAGACTGAGCTCGACGGGGGGCCAGGATTGCCGGGCGCTGTCACCCCACCTGCCCCTCCCGCGTTCCATGTAGATGAAGGCGCTGGTGTTGGCTGTCCAGAGTGTGGCCCCACTGGCGTTGGGAATGAGCGCCACGGGCGTCCAGGTGTCGTCTGGATTGAGCGTGTATAATCCGCCCTCTGGATGCGGGCAGGAGACACATCCCCGGTGGATGAAGGCGAGCCGCCCATCGCTAAGTTCTTGCGGGTCATACGGCGTGATGAAGGCTATATCCTGTCCGCCGAACTTACGCGCAATGAAAAGCGGTTGTTCTACAGCGGGGATCGCCAGATACAGCTCCCCATTCCCTGTCGGTTCGTAGGTGATGGCAACCCACACACCATCTCGACCCCAGGCCGCTTCCACAGAGCAACCGGCATAGCAGGCGGTGTTGGGGAGTTCCTGCACTTCGCCGGTGGCAGTGTTAATCACGGCGAACAATGAGCCTTCGTAATCTCGCCTTTCTGCCAGCAGCCAGCCGCCACCGGATGACCAGCCCAGCAGTTTCCAGGTGGATTGACGCTCGTCGCTGTAGGCTGCCACAAGGCGGTTCTCCCCCGTGGTCAGCTGGCTGATCCATAGCCCTTGCTTTTCGGCGTAGGCCAACTGCGTGCCATCGGGAGAGAGCAAGATGCCGCTACAGGGGTGGTTTAACCGTGCTGTCGCGTGACTCTGGCAGAAACCCAACGCTATTTGCAGGGTTTGCGGCTGTTCCAAATCGAGCGCGAAAATCGCTCCGCTGGTAAAATCTGGCTGCGCACTGCCCAGTCCGGGGTCGGCATTGGGGTTTATGCCCCAGGCGATGTAGGCCAGCCAGCGGCCATCGGGCGTGAGGGCAAACGCGGCGGGCGCCGCGTCGCGCATCAGTCCGGCGGTAGGCAGTGTGACAATCTCACCCGAGGCCATATCCAGGCGGCGCAGTTTTCCCTCAGCGTTGGCGTATACAATGAAGCGCTCCTGCGGGCCGATGACGTAGCGCAGCACAGTTTCATCATCATCGCTGCGATTGGGAATGATTTGTTCGAGGTTGCTGCCCCCGGCGGGCCAACGCATCAGATGCCCTGCACGCACAAAGTACAGGTGCGCGGGCAGCGGGGGCCAGCCGGTAGGTGGTACGGGAGCGTAAGGCAGCACCAGTCCCGGCGGCAGCGTGGGGGTAGGGGTAGCGGTGGGCGTGGCGGTAGGTGTGGCGGTGGGCGTCGCGGTGGGAATAATCGGTGTGCGGGTGGGCGTCGCGGTCGGATCGCTGGGCAGCGGCGCATCGCAGGCGCTCAACATCAGGAGCAGTAGCCCTAGCAGTAGGATGGGCCAGTGAAGGGAGCCGGTTTTAGCATTTTGCATGGTTTTTAGCCCTCGCGACGGTTGAGCCTGTCGAAACCCCCGCTTTTGCGAATTTTCGGATAGCATTCCTGCGTAAATCTGGAACAAAAAAAGTCAGCGCGTCGCTTTAGTAGCCAAGCTCGCTTTGAGCCGGTGGTGCAACCGGCAATCGCGTAACTACTGAAAATTTTTTACAAAGACCAATGCTTCATCGCGGGTATGTACATCACCGGCGGCTTGCGCTTCGCGTAGTGAAGCCAATACTTGCCCCAATCGCGGGCCGGGTGCAAAATCTAACGCGAGCAAATCGTGGCCGGTGAGCAGGGGGGGCGGGTTGATGATTTCTTCCTGGTTGTGGAAGTAGTGCTCCAGCAAGGTACGCGCGATTTCCAGCAGGCGCTCCCAGCGGGAGGCTTCCAGGCGCGGCCCCCACACAGCAAGTGCGTCGGCCAGTGCGAGCAAGAGCACGCCCACACCCGCATCTCCGGTCGCACGGAAGAAGCGATAGCTGCTCCGGCGCGAGAGGGGTGTAGTTTGGGCAAGCGTAATCAGGCGCATGTGTTCGCCGATTAGTATTACGACGAAATCACGAGCCTTGTTGGGGAAGTGGAGGTTACTGAGGCGCGCGTAGACCAGGCGCGCACCGCTCTCAGCGTGCCCGTAAAAGTGGGTGCGCCCATCGTCTGAAACCGTGCGCGTGGAGGGTTTGCCCGTATCGTGTAGGAGCGCGCCCCATTTTACTAGTGCCCCGCGCGTCAGCTCGGTGGTGGTGGGGGTGTGGAGGTACTCCAGCAGTGGGGTGACCAGCGGTGTGAGCCTGCGGCGCGCGGCTTCCCAAGCCCAACTGGGCGCGGCGATGTGGCCCACGCGGAGTTTGGGGTGCGGGCGGCCTTGCAATAGTGCTGTCAGTCCTTCGAGCGCGGTGAGCGTCGCCAGTGTGTGTTCCCACGCGCTAGTGTAGTGATGGGGCCAGGTTTGCTCCACGTCCGCGAGCGCGGCGGCTTCGGGTAGCACATGGCGCAGCAGCCCCAGGGAATGCGTGAGTGCCAGTGTGGGCGCTGTCGGTTCGAGCGCGATGAGCCGCAGCAGCTCCGCGCGGATGCGCTCCGGGGCGACCGCTGTGATCGTAGCGGCGCTGGCGCGGATTAGCTGCGCGGTCTGCGGATCGAGCGTGAAGCCCAGTGTGCCGCAGTTGCGCGGCGCGCGTAGGAGACGGGCGGGATCATCTGCGAACGCGCCCGTGTGGGTGACACGCACGCAGCGGGCGGCCAGATCGGCCTGCCCGCCGGTGGGATCGAGCAGCTCTCCATCGAGCGTAAGCGCCATCGCGTTGATGGTGAAATCGCGGTGGCGCAAGTCCTCTTCGATGGTGGTGCCGCGCAGCGCGGCGAAATCAAGCGTGATAGGTTCGCGGCGTTTGGGGTCGGTGACGATAGCGCGCCCGGTGTCGCGCTCGGCGTCGAGCTCCATGTATGCGCCGCGTAATGTATTGGCGCACGCACGAGCGAGCCGCCGTGCATCCCCGGCAGTGGTGAAGTCCCAATCGTGGAGCGGGCGGCCTAGCAGTAGATCACGCACAGCGCCGCCGGCCAGCCAGGTGGGGGCAGCTGCGAGTAGCGCACCCAACGGCAGGAACGGCCAGGCAGGCAGGAGTAGGTACGGCGGGTGTCCGGCAACCCGGCACAGCTCGAGCTGCTCTTTGGGGCGAGCCTGCCGCCCGGCGCGCTCGGCTTCTTCCGGGATCTGGCCCACGCCGACAACCCGGTGACTTTCGTCTAGGGTGATCCAGCGTCCCGCGTACACACTCCAATCCGTCATAGGTGGCTCCTGATACAAGATGTGGCGCACCCCCGGGCGCGCCACATGTCTGGTGAAAGGTGCGTAGATTAGACGCGGGTCACATACGACCCGGAGCGCGTGTCCACGCGGATTTTATCCCCGACATTCACGAAGAGCGGCACTTGCACCTGCAGGCCGGTCTCACAGGTGACGATTTTGTTGGCGCCGGTGGCCGTATCGCCAGCCACGCCAACCTCAGATTCTACCACTTCTAGCTCGACCGCTGAGGGCATTTCGAGATCAATAGGATCATTTTCTAGCAAGGCGGCGGTGATTTCCATGCCTTCCTTGAGGTAGCCGGCTTGATCGCCTACCAGCTCGGCTGAGGCGCGTATCTGGTCGTAAGTCTGTGTATCCATGAAATAGAAGAATTCCCCGTCGCCGTACAGAAATTGTACCGTGCGGCGCTCCACGGGCGCCTCTTCAATCCGTTCGCCGGAGAGAAAGTTGCGCGGGACAGTAGAGCCGGTGCGTAAGTTACGAATTTTGGTGCGGATGATGGCGTTACCACGCCCTGGTTTATAGTGTTGATATTCCAATACCTGGTAGATGTCGCCGTCAAGAATAAAAGTGGTCCCTTTGCGCAGTTCATTCGCGTCAAGCATGTTGAGCCTCCTCAAGAAAATCCGGATTCTATACAGGTTGAATTATATGCTGGGTGGGGGTTTCGTCAAGGTTAGTTGTTACCAGGGCTGTCGCATTGAGAAAACTTATCCCCTCACGCTGCCTATGGCGTTGCTACAGCGGCATTTTTGCAATAACTGGTCAAATGCCATACCCTACCTCGACGCCTGATTGTGACTTTTTTCAAATTCTAGTGTATAATTCTAACAAATAGTTGCGCTTGAAAGGAGTGACCCGATGAATCGCAAACCCGTTGTTGTGTTGTTGGTAGTGTTGTTGGTGTTCGCGTTGGTGTTGAGCGGTTGCAAGAAGTCCGCGACTGGCGATGTGCCGGATTTGCCGCCGGTGGATCAAGAGGCGATGGCGCAGGAAGCTGGGGCGAATACGACCCCTGTGCCTACTGTTGAAGTGCCAGTTGTGACCGACCCGCCCGTTGTCACGGTGGAACCGACGGAAGAGATTATCCCGACCGTGACGGAGGAGGCTACTTCTATTCCCCCGATTGAGGCGACGCCTGTACCTGTGGAGACGGTAGTGGTAGTTACTATGACGCCTGAGACCACCTCGGCTTCTGGCATTCATGTGGTGCAACCTGGTGAGAATCTGTTCCGCATTGCTTTGCGTTACGGTACTACTGTTGAAGCGCTTTCCCAGCTTAACAGCATCACCAATCCGGCTTTGATTCGGGTGGGGCAGCAGCTGCGCGTTTCCGGCAGCGGCGGGACACCGCCTACTACTCCCCAGCCTCCCGTGCAGCCCGGCACGACCTACACTGTGCAGCCCGGCGACAACCTGTTCCGTATCGCCTTGCGCTACAACATGAGTCACATTTACCTGGCGCAGTATAACGGTATTAGTAGCCCTTATTGGGTCTACGCGGGGCAGACGCTTCGGATTCCTGCGATCCCGTAGTGCCACAGATAACAAGTTGTCATAACGAAAAAATCCGGCGGGTGCAGGCGCTTATGCGCAGCGCCCGCCGTCGTTATACCGAGCGTGCGTTGGTCATCGAAGGCTTGCGTCTGGTGCGTGAGGCTCTGGCGGTGGACTGGGTCTTTTATACCGAAGATTTCGCCGCAGGCGCGGAGGCGCAGGTGTTGCTGGCGACGCTGGAAGCGCGCGATGCCCGGCTGTGGAGCGTGTCGCCAGAGGTGTTACGAGCGATTTCGGATACTGAGACGCCGCAAGGGATTGTCGCGCTGGTGCCGATTCCTGAACTGGGGCCAGCTGCTGCGCCTACCCTGCGATTAGCGCTCGATGGGGTGCGCGATCCAGGCAATCTAGGTACGATTTTGCGTGCGGCTTGGGCTGCTGGGGTGGAGTGGGTCCTGTTGCCGCCGGGTGTCGTGGATCCCACCAATCCCAAGGTGTTGCGTGCCGGGATGGGCGCGCACTTTCACGTTCCCGTGCAACGCTGTGCTGCGGACGAATTGCCCGCGCTTACGGTAGGTACGGCAGTGTGGCTTGCTGATGTTGACGGCGCGATGCCCTATGATGCGGTGGACTGGCGCGCTCCAATCACGCTTGTAGTGGGCGGCGAGGCGACAGGCGCAGGGCCGGATGTCCGCGCATTGGTCGGAGAACGCCGTGTGTTCATCCCTATGGCGCGTGGCGTGGAATCTCTCAATGCCGCGATGGCAGCCACCGTGTTATTGTTCGAGATTGCGCGTCAGCGACGTATGCCTATGTAAGAAGATTGAAAATATAGATATATTGTATTTTGTATTTGTGTTGACAATCTTGATAATATTTGATATAGTTTAAGTAGTAGGTTGTGGTTTGGCCTGCGCTTGTGCAGGTTGGGAATCCCCTCGCGGTGCCTGAGCACTTTCTCCTCGAAAGGAGGCGCCTATGAAGCATATTTGAAATGTTGTTTCCCTATATTGTTTTTTGGAAAATTCTTGTTATATAGTAGAGGAGGTTATGTTTCAATGAAGCGTTTTGCACAACTTTTGACCATTGCGTTGCTGTTGGTTACGCTGGTTATCCCCATGTCATCACGTCCCTCTTTAGCAACTTCGACGTATGCGCCCTCTCATCAGCGGGTATTGATTGAGTTCCAACCTGGACGGCGAGTAGCCGCTCGCAATATGCTGGCCCAGTCTGGCGGCGAAATCCACTACGAGTTCGATAATATCAATACTATCGCTGTTACGCTGCCCTCCGCGGCGCTTGAAGGTATTCGTCGCAATCCCAATGTAGTGCTGGTAGAAGAAGACGTGCTGCGTTCCCCGATGGGCCAGGATATCCCTTGGGGAATTGACGCGGTGCAGGCACGCGATGTTTGGGACGCTGACCGCAATGGTCTTGTGGATGCCGGAGCACCGACGGGCGCGGGTATCACCGTGTGTGTTATTGACTCCGGTCTCTACACCGGGCACGAGGATTTCGCTGGCGTGAATGTCATCGGCGGACATCCGATCGGCTGGAATAGCGATACTTGTGGGCATGGTACGCACGTTGCGGGCAGCATTGCGGCAGCCAACAACAATGTGGGTGTGGTGGGCGTTAGCCCTGGCGCGGTTTCCTTCTACATCGTTAAGGTATTCGATGGCGCGAGCTGCGGCTGGTCATACAGCTCTGATTTGGTGAATGCGGTCAATCAATGTGCTTCGGCGGGGGCCAATATCATCAGCATGAGTCTGGGGGGCGGCGGCAAGTCAAAGACCGAGGAGCGCGCTTTCCAGACCCTTTACAACCAGGGTATTCTCTCTATTGCGGCAGCTGGCAATGATGGTACGACAGCGCTGAGCTATCCGGCTTCTTATGCTTCTGTGGTTTCGGTGGCGGCCATTGATTCCAATTACGTTGTCGCTGATTTCTCGCAGAAGAACTCCGCCGTGGAAGTAGCTGCGCCGGGTGTGGCCGTGCTGAGTACTGTGCCGTGGGATGCGACGACTGAAGTGGTGCTGGATGGGGTGACGTATGCCGCCAACCACGTCGAGAATGCGGCTTACGGTGCGGCAAATGGCGCATTGGTCTATGGTGGTTTGTGCGATAGTACGGGTAGTTGGAGCGGTAAAGTGGTCATCTGCGAGCGTGGGAGCATCAGCTTCTTCGATAAGGTGCGCAATGTCCAGAACAGCGGCGGTGTGGCGGCTATCATTTACAACAACGAGCCGGGCGACCTCTCTGCCACCCTGGGCGACGGCAACGCATCCACAATTCCTGCGATAGGGTTGAGCCAGGCTGCTGGGCAGTATCTGGTCGCTAATAAACTCAATCTTCCGGCGCAAGTGACCAGCACGATTATCCAGCCCGGCAACGGTTATGAGGCCTGGAACGGCACTTCGATGGCCACGCCGCACGTTTCCGGTGTGGCCGCGCTGGTCTGGAGCGCCAATCCTTCGTGGACGAACGTGCAAATTCGTCAGGCTCTCACTAGCACTGCGCTGGATCTTGGTGCGGTTGGGCGCGACAACTCCTACGGCTACGGGCTGGTACAAGCCTATGATGCGCTGGTCAGCCTTGGCTGGAGCGGCGGTGGTGGTGGCGGCGAGAATACCCCGCCGGTGGCCTCGTTCGCTTTCACCTGTACCGACCTCGCGTGTGCCTTCAATGCCAGCGCCAGCTACGATCTTGATGGCTCGCTGGTCAGCTATGCCTGGAACTTCGGTGACGGGACGACGGGTTCTGGTGTGACCGCCAACCGCACGTATGCGGCGGCGGGCAGTTTCAACGTGACCCTGACCGTTACTGATAACGAGGGCGCGACCGGCAACGCCAGCCAGACCGTGGCCGTGACAAGCGGTGGCGGTGGCGGTGACGAGGATATCACGCCTCCGGTGATCTCCAATGTGACTTCGGTCAAGTCTGGTAACATCAATTACATCATTTCCTGGACGACCAATGAACCGGCAACGACAGAGGTCATTATGGGGGGCACAACCTATGTTGATAACACCCTCACGACTTCACACTCGATGACCTTCCGGGGTAAGAAGGGAACCACGTATACCTATTACGTTCAATCCACGGATGCCTCCGGAAATACCGCGATTGCAGGGCCGTTCACACATAACAACTAGGGCCTTTTAGGATGTATCGTAACCGGCCCGGTCTTGCACCGGGCCGGTTTGTTGTGTGGGGTGAGGTGTTTTCTGCTTGACCTTCCGCGCAATCGCATATATCATAAGAGCAGGTTTGCTTGTGGTTCTGAAGAATTCGTCCTTGTCTGATGTAGTGTGCAGATTTTCCAGGAGGTGCGCTGATGAAACGTGTCTTATGGTTAGTATTGTTGGCGATGTTGTTGGGTTTGCCTGTGTTGATGACGCGCCCGGCGGCGGTGGTCGTGGCCCAGTCTGGTGGGACGACGTATGTGGTGCAGCGGGGCGATACGCTGTTCAGTATTGCCAGGCTGCATGGGTTGGATGTTACAGCGCTTTCCCGTGCTAATGGGATCGTCAACCCTAGCCTGATCTATGTGGGTCAGCGCCTGGTAATTCCTCAAGCAGGGGCTACCCCCCCCGCTGCTGCGACCGGGGGCGTGTATGTAGTGCGCTATGGCGACACGCTCTATAGTATCGCTCGCGTTTATGGGGTGACGCCCTGGGCAATTGCACAGGCCAATGGCTTACATAACCTGAACGCGATCTATGCTGGTCAGCGGCTTACCATTCCCGGTGCAGCGGCACCCGCACCCACTACGCCAGGCACAACGCCAGCCCCCGCAGCCAGCACTACCAGCTGGCGAGGTGATTATTATCTGGGCACAGAAATTGCCGGCGCACCCCTCTTTACCCGCAATGATCGGGCTGTGAGTTTTAACTGGGGCTTGCAGTCGCCCGATACACGCCTGAATACCGACCAGTTTGCCGTGCGGTGGAGCCGCACGATCAATTTCCGGGGCGGGGTGTACCGTTTCACTATTGCTGCTGATGATGGCGTGCGGCTGTGGATTGACGGCAATCTGCTGCTAGATGCCTGGCAGGCACAGCCTTACACGACTCACACGGCAGAAGTCATATTGACGCCCGGCAACCATCTCGTGGTGGTGGATTATTTCGATCAGGAGGGGCCGGCTGCGATTCAGTTTTCCTTCAACCGGTTGGGGAATGCGCCGGCGGACACGCCCATGCCTGGTACGGGAACGCCATCCTCTGCCGCTCCCAAAGATGCCTGGTTAGCGCAGTATTTCGGCAACGAGCGGTTGGAAGGTCAACCGGCGGTGACGCAGATGGAACCGCACATCGGTTACGATTGGGGACTGGGCGGGCCATCTGGTGTGCCGGAGAATTTCTTCAGCGTGCGGTGGACGCGCCAGGCGCACTTTGCCGCGGATAATTATGCCCTGTGCGCGATGGTAGATGATGGGGTGCGCATCTATGTTGACGGGCAGCTGGTCTTGGATAAGTGGCACGGCAACAATGGCATTTCTTACTGCGCTGAAGTAGATATGACTGCCGGTTGGCATGAGATCAAGGTGGAGTATTACGAGGATAACGGCAACGCGCTGATTTACGTCTGGTGGGATCGGCACTAGAGTCGCTGATGTTCATCACGCATGACCAACCAAGTGTAATGAATGTCTGGCTCGCATAGCGCCTGTACTGCGTAAAGAAGATTTTCGAATGGTCTATAGCTAGGTATCTTTTAGGGGAGAAACACATAAGCGCTCTTTGGTTAGTTGCCGGTAATTCCGTTTTAGATTTGTGATTTGTGATTTGCTCGATGTGCAGATTTTTATGGAGGTATAGATACAATGTTAGTTACGAGTAAGGAATTGTTGCTGGATGCACAGAAGCATGGGTACGCAGTGGGGGCGTTCAATACGAACAACCTGGAAATTACCCACGCGATTATCAAGGCAGCAGAGGCGAAGAAAGCGCCGGTGCTGGTGCAGATTTCCGCCGGGGCGCTCAAGTATGCCGGGGCGGACTTCTTGCCGATGATTGTGGCGCAGGCGGCGCGGTTGGCGAGCGTGCCCGTGGCGATTCACCTGGATCACGGCCCGGACTTCAAGACCGTGATGCTGTCGCTGCAAAAGGGCTTCACCTCGATCATGCGCGATGCTTCGAGTCTGCCTTATGAGGGAAACGTGGCCGAGGTGCGCAAGGTGGTGGAAGCCTGTCACGCGCTCGGCATCCCTGTCGAGGCGGAAATCGGCAAGCTGGGCGGCGCTGAGGAGCACGTCGTGGTCTCTGATCGTGACGCAACGATGAGCGATCCCGACGAGTGCGCGCGCTTCGTGGAGGACGCGGGCTTCGACTTCCTCGCGGTTGCTATTGGCAACGCGCACGGCTTCTATAAGGGCGAGCCGAAGCTGGATTTTACTCGCCTAGAGGAGATCCGCTCGAAAGTGAGCGTGCCGCTGGTTTTGCACGGCGCGTCGGGTATCCCGGATCATCAGATTACGAGGGCGGTAGGACTTGGTATTTGCAAGATCAACATTGATACTGAAGTGCGCAATGCCATGATCCGCGCGATTCAGGCTTACATGGCTGAGAATCCTGATCAGATTGACCCGCGCAAGGTCTTCAAGCCCGCTATTGCAGCCATGCAGGCGGTGGTGGAGCAGAAAATCGAGATCTTCAAGAGCGCCGGGCGCGCATAGTAAGACAAGCTTCTCTTCTGCCGTACCCTGAGCCAAGGGGGTGCCTGAGCCTGTCGAAGGGGGTGCCTGAGCCTGTCGAAGGCCTGTCAAGGGGGATTGCATAATCAACCGCGCAGGGGCGCATAGCCCCTGCGCGGTTTTGTGGTATACTCCCGCGAGGAGGTTATGATGAATATCGTGCTGCTCTCCCCCCATTTTCCGCCGAATTATTGCCGGTTTGCCGTGGGCGCGCGCCGGGCTGAGGCCAATGTGCTTGGCATTGGCGATATGCCCTACGACCGCCTTTCCGACACACTCAAGGCCGCGCTCACTGAGTATTACTGGGTGGACAATCTGCACGATTACGATCGCGTAATGCGCGCGTGCGGTTACTTCGTCCACAAGTACGGGCGCATTGACGCACTGGAATCTCATAACGAATACTGGTTGGAGACCGATGCCCGCCTGCGGCTCGATTTCAACATTCCCGGCCTGCGCCCCGCGCAGCTCGCCGCGCTCAAGCGCAAATCGCAGATGAAGGCGCGTTTCCGTGAGGCCGGTATCGAGGTTGCGCCCGGTGGCGTCATTCACACCGAACCTGAGGCGCGCGCGTTTGTAGCCGAGATCGGCTACCCCCTGGTCGCTAAGCCCGATGTGGGCGTGGGCGCTGCCGGGACGTACAAGCTGCGTGGTGAGGCCGATCTGGAGCGTTTTCTGGCGGAGCGCCCGCCGTCGGTGGATTACCTGCTCGAAAGCTTCATCGTCGGGAAACTACACTCCTTCGATGGGCTGACCGACCAGCAGGGGCGGATCGTCTTCGCGGCGGCGCACTTCTACGAGCCGGGTATCCTCGATGTGGTCAACGCCAACCTGGATGTCTACGCCTGCTCGTACCGCGAGATCCCTGCTGAGCTGGCGGAGGCCGGGCGGCGCGCCGTCCGCGCCTTCGATGTGCGCGCGCGTTTCTTCCACATCGAGTTCTTCCACGCGCCCGATGACCGCTGGATCGCCATCGAGATGAACGTTCGCCCGCCCGGCGGCTTGATGATGGACGTGTTCAACTACGCCAACGACGCCGATCTTTACGCGGAGTGGGCTAATGTCGTGTTGTTCGATTCGTTCAGCGCCGTCATCGAGCGGCCCTACCATGTCGCGTTCATCGGGCGCAAGCAGCACCGTCCCTATCGCCACACACACGCGCAGGTGTTGGAGCATTGCGCATCGCGGCTGGTGCATCATCAGCCAGTTGAGCCGATTTTCGCCCGCGCGATGGGCGAGTATGCTTACATCCTGCGCGCCCCCGATTTCGACCAGATGCGCGAGGCCATCGCCTACGTTATGGCGGTTGAGCTATGATATGGAGTTTGTCTAAAAGTTTACGAAGGCGGTGGTTGAGCCTGTCGAAACCATCGCCGGTTATCGGTCGGTTTAACCACCAGTGGAATTAAAGGTAAAAATAAAAACTTTGTGCTCTCTGTGTCTCTGTGGTGAATATCCAGGCAATTATTTATGAACACCGAGTATCATGTCTGGCACAGCCCCAACCTGGGGCGTGAGATGCCACTCGAAGTCTATGGGCACGCTGGAAAACCGCTGCTGATCTTCCCTTGCGCCGGCGGGCGTTTCTTCGAGGCGGAAGATTTCGGCATGATCCACGCCCTGCGCGACTTCATCGGCACGGGCAAAATTCAGGTCTTCACCGTAGACAGCCTGGATCACGAATCGTGGCTGGCACACTGGAAATGGCCCGGCGACCGCGCCTGGCGGCATGAGCAGTACGACCGCTACATCGTGCAAGAAGTTGCCCCTTTCATCCGGCAGCACAGCGGGTGGGCGGGCAAGTTCATGGCGACCGGAAACAGCCTGGGCGCATATCACGCAGCGAACAGCCTCTTCCGCCACCCGGACTGGTTTGACGTGACGATTGCTCTCAGTGGGCTGTACAGCCCGCACCATTTCGTCGGCGAGTACCGCGACGAGCATGTGTACTTCAACTTCCCGCTGCTGTACCTCTCCAACCTCGATGATCCCGCCTACCTGGAGCAGTTCCGCCAGAGCCGCATCATCGTATGCGTGGGGCAGGGCGCGTGGGAAGAGATTCCGCTGGCCGAAACCCGCGCCCTGGAGGGCGTGCTGTGGGCATTGGATGTCCCCGCCTGGTTCGATTATTGGGGCTACGACGTGAACCACGATTGGCCCTGGTGGCGGCGGCAACTGCCGTATTTCTTGAGTATGCTGGCTTTGTAGTAGCGAGAAAGCGAAAAGGCGAGAAAGCGGTTCCCCGATTCGCCATTCGAGATTTGCTGATTTGCTCGATTTGCAGATTTTCTCCCCGGAGGTAGACGATGACAACGACGATACCCTTACGCGATCAATTATCCGACCTGCTCCGCGCCGGTCTATTGGCAGCGCAGCGCGCGAACGCGGTGGCTGCATTTACGATTCCCGACGTGCTACCCGTCGAGCCGAGCCGTTTTGAGACGCATGGCGATTATGGTTCGCCTGTGTGCTTGGGGCTAGCAAAGACCCTCAAGCGTGCGCCGGTGCAGATAGCCCAAGACATCATCCCGCACATCCCCGCTGCGCCGTTTGTGTGTAAGGTTGAAGCTGCCGCGCCCGGTTATATCAACTTCACGCTGGACGAGAGCTGGCTGGCGCAGCAGGCGCGCGTCATCCTGGCGGCTGGCGAGACGTGGGGCAACCTCGCGTTGGGTGCAGGCAAGCGCGTGCAGGTCGAGTTCGTCAGCGCGAACCCCACCGGGCCAATTACCATCGGCTCGGCGCGCAACGCCGTCATCGGCGACGCGCTGGCCTCCGTGCTGGCGGCGGCGGGCTACACCGTCGAGCGCGAGTATTACGTCAACGATGCCGGTTCGAAGGCGCGTAAGCTTGCCGTGAGCATCTTCCTCAAGTACGCGGAGCTGCTCGGCGAGCCGGTGGCGATGGATGAAGAAACGTACCCTGGCGCGTACATCGAAGCGATGGCGCAGGCGCTCGTCGCGGCGGTAGGCAATCGCTATCTGACGCAGGAACGTGAGAGCGCATTGCGCGAAATCATGCGTTGGGGCATCGAGCGGGTGCTCATCATCGTGGAAGAAGACCTGGCGGCGTTGCGCGTGCGCTTCGACAGCTGGCGGCACGAGCGCGATTTCTACGCGCCTGGCCCGGCAGGCTGCCCCAGCCTCTTTGACCAGCGGTTGGCTGTGTTGCGCGAGGCCGGCTATGTGGTCGAGCGAGACGACGCGACCTGGTTCACCCATGCCGATCTCGACAAGGACGCGGTGCTCATCCGCTCGCCCAAAGTCATCCCCAATTCCGAAGACCGCCCCACCTATTTGGCTTCCGACATCGCCTACGTCTGGGACAAGCTCGTGTTGCGCGGTTTCGATAGGGCCATCTACGTCTGGGGGGCCGATCATCACGGCGACGTACCCCGCGTCATCGCGGCGACGCAGGCTCAAGGGTTGGATACCGACCGTGTGGTTATCGTTCTCTATCAGCTGGTCACGCTACTGCGCAGCGGCGAAGAAGTCCGCATGTCCAAGAGCTCCGGCGAGTTCATCACCCTGCGCGAGCTGGTGGATGAGGTTGGCCCGGATCCCATCCGCTTCATGCTCCTCACCCGCACGGTGGATGTGAGCATGGACTTCGACCTCGACCTGGCGGTGGAGCAGTCGGATCGCAACCCGGTCTATTATGTGCAGTACGCGCACACGCGCATCGCGGGCGTGCTGCGCAAGGCTGAGGAGCTAGGTGTGGCGACGGATGCGGCGGGCGACCCGGCGCTGCTCACGCACCCCAGCGAGTTGGCGCTGCTGCGGAAGATGCTCGCGTTGCCGGAGCTCGTCGCGCTGGCGGCAGTCAATCTTACGCCACACCTGCTCACCACGTATGCGTCCGAGTTGGCGGCATTGTTCCATGCCTTCTACCGCGATTGCCGTGTGGTAGACCCGGATGCACTGGAATTGACCGCCGCCCGGCTGATGCTCGCGCGCGCGGCCAAGACGGTTCTGGCGCGCGTGCTGGGGCTGTTGGGTGTGGATGCGCCGGAGAAAATGTAAGTAATGCGTACTTCGTAATGCGTAAATTTTTTCTCTGCAATTACGCAGTACGCATTACGCAGGAGCAAGCAAGACCTGATAATTTTTGGAGGAACTCCTCAATGGGATTGAAACCTGATTTTTGGATTCGCAAGCTGGCGTTGGAAGAGCAGATGATCGAGCCGTTTGAGGATGGGCAGGTGCGCAACGGGGTGATCTCGTATGGCCTCTCGTCCTACGGCTACGATATTCGCGTCGCGGATGAGTTCATGGTGTTCACCTCTGGCGTGGGCGACTTGTCTGTGGTGGATCCCAAGCATCTCGACACGCGGGCGATGATCGAGTTTCGCGGCGAGGTCTGCATCATCCCGCCGAACTCGTTTGCGCTGGCGCGCAGTCTGGAGTATATGCGGATACCACGCAATGTGCTGGGCGCGGTGCTCGGAAAATCCACGTATGCCAGGTGCGGTATCGTGACGAATTTTACACCGCTGGAGCCGGGGTGGCACGGTTACATCACTATCGAGATCAGCAACACTACCCCGCTGCCCGCCAAAATCTACGCCAACGAGGGCATCGCGCAGGTGTTGTTCTTCGAGGGTGATGCTCCCTGCGAGATTTCTTACGCGGACAAGAAGGGCAAGTACCAGGGCCAGGTCGGCGTCGTGCTGCCGAGGCTGTAACTGGTTGCTGGTTACTGGAAGCTGGATGTTTTTGCCCCATCCTCGGCTCGCGGCGGATTGTCAAATCCGCCGCTGGATTGCTAAATCCAGCGGGAGCATTAAATTTGTTTGTGGCTTGCCGCTTGAGACTTGCGGCTTGGAGGCTTGATGTTTGACCAAACCTGGCTCGATGCCATCCCCTTGCTCCGCGAGGGCTATCACGAGACGCTGTTGGCGCGGGTGGAGGCGTTACGCACCACCTCGATCATCTACCCGCCGCGCGAGCAGGTATTCCGCGCGCTCGCGCTGACCCCATTCGATGCGGTACGGGTGGTGCTGCTAGGGCAAGACCCCTATCACGGCCCTGGGCAGGCGCATGGATTGGCTTTTTCCGTGCCGGAGGGCTGCAAGATGCCCCCCTCGCTGCGCAACATCTTCAAAGAAATCACCGCCGATGTTTACGGCGGGGATGCGCCGTCCTTTTCCACTGACCTCACCCGCTGGGCGGAGCAGGGTGTGTTGCTGCTCAACGCCACGCTCACGGTGGAAGCGGGCAAGGCCGGCTCGCATCAGAAACTAGGCTGGCAGGCGCTCACCGATCAAATTGTGGAGACGTTGAGCCGCGAGCGCGCGGGTCTTGTCTTCATACTCTGGGGTCGCCACGCGCAAGCCAAGCGCGCGCTGATTGACCCTGCCCGCCATTTGATCCTGGAGACCGTGCATCCTTCACCGCTCTCCGCGCATCAGGGCTTCTTTGGTTGCCGCCACTTCTCGCAGGCCAACGCCTACCTCGCCGCGCGCGGCGCAACGCCCATTCGGTGGTAAAATGAGTGTACTGCGTACTTCGTAATGCGTAAAAGCCCAATATGCATACGAAGTACGCAATAGGATATAGACGGATTTTCTAACAGAACACGGAGGCCTCTATGCACCCATCCCATAATCGCCATCGCTGGTTTGTCGTGATTGTCTTTTTCCTCTTCATGCTGCTGCACCAAGCCGATAAATTGCTCATTGGCCCGCTTACCACGCCCATCATGGAATCCTTCGGCATCAACGAGGAGCAGATGGGGCGGGTCTTCACCGGCGCGCTGATTGTGGGCGCGGTGCTGTATCCCCTTTGGGGCTACCTCTACGACCGCTATGCGCGCGCCAAACTGCTCGCGCTGGCAGCGTTTATCTGGGGTTCTACCACCTGGCTCAGCGCGCTCGCGCCCACCTTCCCGCTCTTCGTCGCCTCGCGTGCCACCACCGGCATTGACGATTCCAGCTATCCCGGCCTCTACAGCCTCATAGCAGATTATTTCGGCCCGAACGTGCGGGGCAAGGTCTACGGCTTCTTGCAGCTCTCCGCGCCGCTGGGCTATCTGTTGGGGATGATTTTGGGCCTGATGCTGAGCGATTCGCTGGGTTGGCGCGGCATCTTCTATCTCACCGGTGGGTTAGGGATCATCCTTTCTGCCGTGATTTACTTCGGCGTGCGCGAAGCGCCGCGTGGTCAGAGCGAGCCGGAGCTGGCCGACCTGGCCGAAACCGGGCAGTTCCGCTTCGAGTGGCGTGTGGCCCGTGACCTGTTTCGCAAGCCCACGCTCCGCATCCTCTTCGTGCAGGGCTTCTTCGGCGTGTTCCCCTGGAACGTCATCACTTACTGGTTCTTCCGTTATCTCGAAGTGGAGCGCAACTATGATCAAAATGCCATCCTGGTTACGATGGTTATAGCGGTGTTAGTATTGGCTGCTGGCTATCCGTTAGGGGGTGCACTTGGTGACTTTTTCTTTCGCCGTAACCCGCGCGGGCGCGTCTTGACCTCTGCCTTCGGTGTGTTGATGGGCGCGCTTTTACTCATCATCGCTATGCAGACGCCGATTGCGGAGACCACGCGCTTTACCATTGCCCTGGCGGCCATGTCGCTCTTTATCCCCATCGCCGCGCCCAACCTAGTCTCCACCGTGTACGACATCACCCTGCCCGAAGTGCGCAGCACGGCGCTGGCAGTACAATACTTCATCGAATCAGCGGGCGCGGCGACCGCCCCCTGGCTGGCGGGCTATCTTGCCGTGCGTTATAGCCTCGGCGACGCCATCCTCTGGATCTGCGTTTCCACCTGGCTGTTGTGCTTCGTGTTCTACCTCGTCACCGCGATCTTCGTCCCACGCGATATCGCTACCTTACGCAACGAGCTCCGCGCCCGTGCTGAGAGCGCCCGTTGATACAGGCGGGGTTGCCAACTTGCCCTAAATCACCTATGATAAGAGCAAAGCCTTCGCGGGCCTGAATAGGAGGTGTTGCCCATGTATGAGCACATTGCTTTGAAATTACAGCTATCCCCCCAGGAATTAGAGCGCGAAAGTTTACGCTTGTTCTTGCGCCATCAATTGCGGCTGGTTGAATCTCAGTTGTTCAGTCTAGCGCATAAATATGGCGTCCATACCATTGCTGAACTCGATAAGCTGGTGCAAAATGGTGCCATTCACGAAGAAGATGCCTTTGAAGACTTTTTTGAGTTTGATTATTTGGAATCTACCCGTGATATGTTGCGCGCGTCTTTGCAGGAGTTGGTGTGAACTCGCTAGAGATAGTGCAACGTATCGCGGATGTCGAGTTTGCTTCGATTGTGACGCAAACTGACCTGCTTGGCGTCAAGTTGCGGATCCTTTTGACCGATACCAGTTATGTGGATGTTTGGGCTTCATGTAAATTACAGGGCCGCTTTGGCATACATTGGGAACGCAGACATTTGGATGGACGCATCTATCGCTATGACAACTTTCCTGATACTGATTGGGCACAGGTTGCAACTTTTCCCTTTCATTTTCATGATGGTGATCAGAACAATGTTATTGCAGCCTCTTTTGCTCCAACGCTGGAACAGGGATTTCGCGATTTTATGTTGTTTGTGCGGAAAATCTTACTGTAGCGCTTTGCGATAGAACCTATCCCAAAATTTACGAAGGCGGTGGTTGAGCCTGTCGAAATCAGCGTTGGGTCTCGGCAGGCTCGACCACCGGTGGAATTTTCAGACGGGTTCTTGACTCTCCTGAAAGAAGTCGCACTTTAACACCACCCCATAGCCCGGCGGCGGTCGCCTAACCACCCCGAAAGTCGCCAGAACCCCAAAAGCGCCGTCCGGCACCGCGACAAAAAAGAACCCGGG
>Ga0334882_1000835_pt1 | contig 42271 bp, 39 predicted proteins | sample GraSluR1_MG_5_FD_207226 | JGI IMG/M metagenome (GOLD analysis project Ga0334882, IMG submission 207226) | Sludge microbial communities from methane-producing bioreactor in Wageningen University, Netherlands - Granular Sludge_15_04-R1 | ecosystem: Engineered > Bioreactor > Anaerobic >... | reverse complement strand
TTTATTATGGGAGAAGGGGGCCGGGGGGATGAGGGCATAAAAAAGTTCATAATATCGGTTTATTCAAAAGAGATTATTTATTTAAACTGACTTGTGGGTAGTAGTAAGCACTGGGGGGAGGGGCGGCGCGATAGCGATGTGGTGAGCCTGCCGAACTACGCGGGGTGGGGTCCAATTTTATTTAAAAACCAACTTGAGTTTGTTGACAATATTATCCAGTATTGTATGGAAAGAATATTTAATAAGATTTGTAATAATATGAGTATCCATACCGTGCACTAAGGGAGTAGTCCATGAAAATTGTTCATAAAATAGAGGAAGTCCGAAGCGCTGTTTCAGAGGCAGGGGGGGAGGGGAAGCTTGTAGGTTTTGTCCCTACCATGGGGTTTCTCCACAAGGGGCATATAAGCCTCGTGGAGATTTCCAGAGAGAGCACCGGCTATCAGGTAATGAGTATTTTTGTAAACAGACTTCAGTTTAATGATCCGGGTGATTTTAAAAACTACCCCAAGAGTATTGAAAAGGATATAGAAATGGCTAAGGCAGCAGGTGTTGATCTCCTTTTTATTCCCGATGACACTGAAATGTACAGTAATAATCTTACACACGTGAATGTGGACCTTCTTACCCTTAATCTCTGCGGGGCTCACAGACCTGGGCATTTTGAAGGGGTTTTTACAGTGGTGAGTAAACTTTTTAACATTATTCAGCCCCATGCGGCAGTGTTTGGGCAGAAGGATATTCAGCAGGCTGTGAGCATTGAAAAAATGGTTTCCGACCTTAATTTTCCTGTAAAAATTATAATTGCTCCGATTGTGCGGGAGGAGGATGGCCTGGCTATGAGCTCGCGGAATAAACATTTGAGCGAGGAGCAGCGTGTTTCAGCTCTGTCTATTTACAGGAGCTTAAAAAGGGGGGAATCTGCCATTACTGATGGTGAGCGTGATGTGGAGAGGATAATCTCTTTAATGATTGATGTAATTAAAACCGGCAATCCCGATTCAATAGATTATGTTACTGCAGTGAATTATGATGATCTTTCTATTGCTGAAAAAATTACGGGGAGAACAGTAATTGCTGTGGCTGCTTTCTGGGGCACAACAAGGCTTATAGATAATATGATTATAGAACCTCATGGAGATGGTTTTAAATGCATCTATTAATCAGGATTATATTTATGCTTTCTATAATCTCTGTTCTGGCTGCTGCCGGCTGCGGAAGCGGAGGGCCCCTTACACCGTATGAGTCTTTTAAAAATATTCAGGAAGCGCTCCGGAGTAATGATATTAAAATAATAGGGGATAATATTACCAGCGGAAGCAGGGTGAAGGTGGAAAACTTCCGCCTTATAATTTCCAGGCTCGATAATTCGCAGATTGGCACATTATCTCAGTTTTATAAATATGATGCTGAAAGATTGCGTAATATCGATTTCAATGGAGCACTCTCCCTTTATTTCAGAGGTGAGGGGAAAAATTCATTGAGGGAGCTTTTCACCAGAGAAATTGTTGCAGCGGATATTTACGGTAAAAAGGCGATACTGCGCCTCGATAATGGTGTTGAGCTCGATTTTAAAAAAGAGGGTCCATACTGGAAATTCGATTTAAGTGATTTATAGAAGAAATGTCTAAAAAACAGGTTACTATCCCCTTCTTCATACCCCATCAGGGGTGCCCTAACTGCTGCGTATTCTGCAACCAGTGGCGTGTAAGCTCTGCATCTCAAATCCCCGATCCCGGGAGCATAAAAGATACTATTGCGCTTTACCTCTCCCGCTTAAGCAGAAGCGTGGAAAGGGTGGAGGCTGCTTTTTTCGGGGGGAGTTTTACAGCCATCCCCATGGATGAGCAGAGAGGGTATCTTTCTGTAATAAAGCCCTATCTGGATGATGGAGTTATCCAGTCAATACGCATCTCCACCAGGCCTGATGCTATTAATGATGAAATACTTGACCTCCTCTTGCAATATGGCGTGGAAACTGTGGAGCTGGGAGTCCAGTCCTTCAGCAGCAGGGTCCTGGAGCTTTCCGGGCGGGGCCATAGTGCTGATGATGTATTCCGGGCAATGGAGCTTTTAAAGGAGTACAGATTCAGGACCGGGATTCAGCTTATGCCGGGGCTGCCGGGGGATGATTTTAATACCTCCATCAGATCTGCAGAAACTGCAGTTTCCCTTGGAGCGGATGATGCGCGTATTTACCCTGTTGTTGTATTAAAGGATACAGCTCTTGAACAGATGTATTTAAATGGTGAATATACACCCCTGACCCTTGAAGAGGCTGTGGAGGTTTCTGCAGAGATTTACAGGATTTATAGTGATAATAATGTTAATGTAATAAGGATAGGACTTCACCCTGTTGATCTTGGGAGCGGTACTGTGGTTGCAGGGCCGTATCACACAGCCCTGGGCTTTCTGGTAAAGGCCAGGTATAGAAGGGCTATTCTGGAGCGGCTTATGAGGGGTCAGAGCCTTATGAGGGGTCAGAGCAGCATTGCAGATGCAGGGGAGGGGATAACTCTGATAATACCATCAGACTGTGCAGAGGAGTATATCGGCATGAAAAAGGGGAATATTGATTACCTGAAAGATCAATTCGGCTTAAAGAAGCTGAAATATTCCATCAGAGCTGTGGAAAAGGTAGTCGTAGAATTTTAGGGGGAAAAGTCTATCATTCCGGCCGTAGTGATAACGTAGTGCCGGAATCTTCTGAAAGAATCAAGGATATGAGATTCCCGCATACGCGGGAATGACAATACCACCAAAATTCTATCGCTATCGTGGAAAAACCGGTTTTGGAATTTTGATTTTTCATTGACTAATTGAATCATTAAATATGATTTGTCTTTATTGTAACCAGTGAATTCAGAGGTGAAGAAATGCCCACATATCAATATGAATGTCTAGAGTGTAAACATAATTTTGAAGTTTTTCAGTCAATGAGTGATGAGCCTGTAAAAATCTGCGAAAAATGCGGAAAGTCTGTAAGGAAGCTATTCACTTCCACAGGGATTATTTTTAAAGGTTCAGGATTTTATGTGAATGATTATAAGCAGAAGGGTGGTGATTCCCAGCCTGCACCAGCTTCATGCCAGGGTGGATGCGGCGGCTGCAGCCTTGCCGGATCTGAATAGAATTATTTCTTTTTCCTCTTCATTTTTGCCCTGTTTTGTCTGTAGATTGTCATAAGATATTTTTCAATCTGAAACAGGGCATTCCCTGAAATAACATCATCCTTCAGGCTGAATCCTGTTATTGAATCTGTAAAGTCTCTAATCGCTTCAGGGCTTCGCGGTATTTCAGGATCCACCATAAGGTATTCAACATCAGCTATAAGATATTTTTTACTCCTTACAGGGTAGAGAACCTGCCGTGCGTTAAATATGGGGATTACTATTTTCAGATTAGTGGATCTTATTTCTGCAATCAGCTGATCTATCATTTTCTCGTTTTCCGGTTTTATTTCAATAAGATCGGATAGTGCTGCCAGTGGAGATGGTTTACTTTGAATCTGCCTGTAAAGGTCACGTGCTGTTTTTGAAATCTCTTTTTTCCCCTGTCTCGAAACCCCTGTCCCTCCATCTTTCCTGCCGGCCTGGCCTCTGCCCGATTCTGCTTTACTGTCACGTGAAAAGATCGATTTAAAGAGGTTAATTATTGCAGAAAAGATTGAGGAGTCTTCCTCCCTCCCTTCGTTATAGCTGCTGCTGTTTTCTGCTGCTCTGCTCATTTTATAGAATTCAAAATCTTTTATTAGTTCATTTACTTTAGCAATATTTTCCTGGCTTTTCAGAAGCTTTAAGGCATTCCCCTCTCTGGAGGTAATCTTTTTCCCTGCTTCAGAGAGTATTTCTGCTGTAAAAATTTTATTATCCTGATCAGACTCATATAATGACATGAAAGCATCAGGATTATATACAATAAGCTGAATAATTTCATTGAATTTTTTCGGGTAGAGGGTGCTGTCGATTAGATATTTTATGCTGTCCTGTCCGGTGTATATAATGATTTTACCCGATTCGGCAGCTTCAAGTTCCCATCTGGTGAAAATTTCAGGTGTAACTTTTTCAAATATATTCAGGATATCCTTGTCAGTGGCAATAAACTGTGACTGGATATATTTCATTATATCATTATCAAGAAGTTTAACCGGATCGAGGAGCTTATCGACTTTTATCAGGCAATCCCTCAGTGACTTGAAATTTTTAATACTTATTATCTCTTTTTTATCAAATGCCGGAGACATTTCACCTGTGAGTATATTCATAATATAGTCGAGCTTGGAATCCCGGTAGTCGCTTATGTATGTGTTCAGGATTCCGAAGGATTTCAGCCTCCGGTTTATTGCTGCAGAATGAGCATCCACAATATTTTTGATCATTTCAATGTCTATTTTTTTCTTTACATGTTCATAGTTGCTGCTGTGGAAACAGTAGTCTTCATTTATTTCAAAGCCGTTTTTATCAAGGGAGTAATTTTTAAAGGTGAAAACATCTTTACCAAGCTTGGTTTTCACAAGCTGGGAGAGCTGGTTACGTTTTTTAGATTTTTTTATCAATTTTGTAAGATTAAAAAGCCTGTATTTTGAAAGAAGGTCAATAAGCGCATCCTGTGATTTTTTTTCACGGTCTGTGAAAAGAAAATTAAAGTCATTCTCCTTCATCTGCAGGGTTATTTCAGTTTTTTCATTTATGGATAGATTTTTGCTCTCCTGGTCTATTTCAAAGCTGAAGGAGTATACCGGTTTTACCTCTTCCGGGTGATATTTAATAAGCTCTTCAATTATATATTCTATGTTCAGCATCCTCTTGGGGGTAAAGGGTATGCGGATATTCCTTGAGTCATTCAGATATTCCAGTGTGGCAAGGTCGCCGGAGCGGTGTTTTACCCACCTGGACTGCATATTGTCCACTTCCGAAAGGACTTCAGTGATGTAAGGTTCCCTGGTGAGCCTTTCGTGTAAAAAGTGATAGCTCTTATTTTTATTCATCTGTAAAAAGAAACCCCGGTATTTTTATTGACCATTATCAGTAATTATTTTTTAAAATTTTTTTAATGTAATAATTCTGTTTTCAATACCCCCGCCGCCTTCGGCGGCGGGGGTATTAGAGCAATTCATTATAAGTGAAAGTTAAGGAATTAACACTGATATTAATATATTTGTTCATGTTAAAGGTTAATTTGTCAATTATTTATTGTACCCGGGAACCATGGGGACAAAGCGGACATGTATAATCTCTTCAGTCTGTAAACCCTTTTCAGTGCTGGTGACTTTTATAAGCTGCTGAACAGAGCCTCCCACAGGTGCAATCATCCGGCCGCCTGGTGCAAGCTGCTCAAGAAGTGCAGGGGGGGGCTCCCCGGGCGCTGCAGTAAGGATTATAACATCAAATGGGGCCTTATCCGGGAGTCCCAGGTATCCGTCACCCGGTATAACTTCTACATTGGAATATCCCAGATTTTTAAGGAGTGCTTTGGATGAGTTATAAAGATTTTTAATCCGCTCTATACTGTATACCTGAGCAGCAAGGATTGAGAGTACTGCTGCCTGATACCCGGAGCCGCATCCTATTTCCAGTACCTTTTCATCCCCTTTGAATGAACAGAGCTGGCTCATTAAAGCCACAATATAGGGCTGGGAGATTGTCTGCCCCTCTCCAATGGGTAGAGGGTGATCGCCGTAAGCATCAATCATATACTGATCAGGGATAAAGAGCTCCCTGTCGATTCTGCGCATTGCTTCAATTACCCTTTTGTCAGAGATTCCCCTTGCAATAAGGTGGTTATTGATCATTTTTTCACGCTGATCATTCATAATGCTCTGCTTATCGTTTTTCATTTCCCCTCATCACTCTTTAATGTAACAGCTGTTTCACCGGAGAGTATTCCTGTCAATTATAAAGGGAGCAGCTGTTACATAGAACTAATATAATACAAAAGTGTATTGTAGTGTAGAATAAATTACATCTTTGTGTTGCATTAATGATACAGTGTGTTGCAGGAAACAGGTTTTTCTATGAAGCTGGAGTACTTTTTTTGGGTTCTTTTATAATTTTCACTAAGTAAATTATCTTTTAAAAGAGCCCTCTCCACGTGGAGCTTACTACTATCCATAAGTCAGTTTAAATAAATAATCTCTTTTGAATAAACCGATATTATGAGTTTTTTTATGCCCTCATCCCCCCGGCCCCCTTCTCCCATAATAAAAAATAATACCTTGTACTTATTTTCCCGAGGGAGAAGGGGGAGAATTAGGATAAAAACAAATAAGTGTTCATTTTTTTATGCGGTCACCCCTCTCCCCAGTATCAATACATGAATTAACATTAAAGCTTATTCATGGGAGAGGGGCCGGGGGTGAGGGCACAGTGGATCAACCAGGTACTGTTTAAGAAGCGGGTAGATGTAAGCCATGTGCGGTGAGCCTGCCGAAATCTTGGGGTTAGGTCTTGATTGAAAAATAAACAAAAAATTTATAATTTTGGCATAAAATCTGCATGTATAATCTGTATAGATAGTTGTGATGATTAATAAAACAGGAATAAGGAGAATATTATGGTAGATTACCTGAATATGTTATGGATTGTTCTCTGTTTCTGGATACTAATTGAATCTATTAATTCCAGACTCAGCCGGAGCAGAGACAAGGGGTCGTTTTTTAATCACTTAAACTCTGATGAGTGATTAAAACCTGATTTAATTCCCCCTTTTATTATTATTGACAATCCTGCCTGCAATTATACCCTAATGTTAGGGGTATAAAATGAAATTATTGTTAAAGATCTCTTTACTGCTATTATTTTTTCTTTCCCTCCCTTTATATTCAGGTGATAATCTGACAATTTCTTCTATTATATCTGAAATAGAATCATATAGAAATAAAAGCATAACAATGACCTTAAAGCTGAAATATATTGACAGAATTTTTGAAAAGATTGTTTTTTATGATTCTGAGAATATCGATATTGAATTCGATATTTCCGGTAAAGAATTAAAAAAACGGCTCCACAAAGATCTGCTCAATGTTCATGAAGGGATGGTTTACAGGGTATCTTTTACTGTAACAGGTACAGGGCATTTAGGGGGCCTTGTCGGGGATATAGAGGGTTTTAAACCGGCATTTCTGGAGAAAATTCCATGAAACCCCTGAAACAAGAAAGCAGAATAGCTGGGCGGCTATCCTGCCTTCTCTTTTCTTTGCAGTGCCAGATTTCCGATATGATAAAAACGGGAGGGAATTATCATATCTCAACCTGTATTTCTCTATCGGCAGATCGGCTTAAAAACTTTAATTAATCTGGAAAAAAATGACAGGAACAGTTATAAGGGTTTTCGGCAGATATTACACAGTTAAATACAATAATGCTGAATATATGTCTGTATTAAGAGGAAGAATTAAGAAGGATAGCCAGTTTAAGCTCTTTTCCAATCCGGTTGCTGCGGGTGACCTTGTAAACTTCTCTATTGACAGGGATGGTCTTGGGGTTATTGAGTCGATCATTGACAGGAAAAATTATTTTTCCAGAAAGGATAAGCTCAAGGGGAAAGAGGACATTATTGCAGCTAATCTGGACCAGGTTATTTCTGTTCAATCCTTCATTAATCCCCATTTTAATCTCAGGTTTGTGGATCGAATTCTTGTAAGGGGGGTCAGCGCAGGGGTAAAGGTTGTTCTCTGCGTTAATAAGCTTGATCTTGCTGAAAAGGGTGAGACCGATTATATAAGGTCCTACTACAGGGATTCAGGTCTGGAAATACATTTTATGAGCGCCCTTTCAGGTGAGGGGATTGATGTTTTTAAAGAAACTATTTCCGGGAAAAGGTCTCTCCTTATCGGATACTCAGGTGTGGGTAAATCATCTCTCCTTAACAGGGTCTTCCCGGGGCTGAATATTAAAATTACAGAGGTTTCAGAAAGCACGGGCAAGGGGAAGCATACTACCACCAATGTGCAGATGGAGCAGATCGATGAAAATACGGAGCTCATTGATACACCCGGTGTGCGCGAATTCGGTATTATGCATGTTGAACCTCATATGCTGGGTGCATATTTTCAGGACTTTAAAAAGCCCTCTATGAAATGCAGGTTCAGCCCATGCAGCCATGACCATGAACCGGACTGCGAAGTGCGGAGACTTGTAGAGCTTGAAAAGATTCATCCTGACAGGTATATTTCATATCTTAATATTCTCTATTCTCTCAAAGAGAATCTGGAAAATATGTATTGACCCGGCTGCATTATGATTGATATTAAAAATCTTACTATTACTTTTGAAGAGAGAGCTGTTCTCAATGGTATTGACCTTAATGTAGGCGAGGGGGAAACCCTGGTGCTTGCAGGTAGAAACGGTTCCGGCAAGTCGGTGCTTCTTAAAATTGTGGCAGGCCTTATTCAGGGTTACGGCGGTTCTGTAAAGATTAAAAACAGTGATATCAGGGACCGTTACAGCTCCGGAAGGGCCGCTGATCCTGACTCATTCAAGATAGCCTATGTTTTCCAGAAGGGGGGGCTTTTTGATTCAATGAGCGTTTTTGACAATACCGCTTTCGGATTACGAAGAATGGGGCTTGGAGAGGATGAAGTTTCCTCCAGGGTTTTTACGGTTCTGGAGCGGGTGGGGCTTAAGGGGAGCGAAAATAAACTCCCTTCGGAGATTTCAGGCGGCATGCAGAAGCGCGCCGGTCTTGCCAGGGCTATATGTATTGATCCTGATATTATTCTCTATGATGACCCTTCAGCAGGGCTCGATCCAATTCTTTCAGATTCCATATCTGATCTTATTGCAGATATTAAAAGTGAGAGCAGGACAACCGCCATTGCAGTAACCCATGATCTGGCAGTAGCAGAAAAAATTGCTGATAGAATAGTCCTTTTATATGAGGGGAAAATTGTATTTTCCGGCGCACCTGAGATTTTTTTTAAAAAGGACAATGAATATACCAGGCAGTTTATTGAAGGTGATCCGCAGGGCCCAATAGATATTTTCAGCCAGTAATAATATATTAACTCGTGCCCCCTTTGGGGGACAGGGGGAAAAGGATTGGCAGAGATTTAGGAAGATAATTCTCGGGAAAACCCTTGGAATCTGGAATTAATCCAATAATTTAAGAGGAATAAAAAATATGATAGTTAAAAAAAATAAGTACGATGTTACAGGGATAGGCTCTGCACTCCTCGATTTTATGGTTACAGTTGATGACTCTTTTCTAAAGGAGATGGGACTGGAGAAGGGGGGGATGCATTTAATTGATGAAGCGCGGAGCAGGGAAATTTTTACTATAATATATGACCTGAAAATGGAAATAATACCGGGAGGGAGTAGTTCCAACGCGGTTGCGGGTCTTGCTGCTCTTGGCGGCAAAGGGGCTTTTGTAGGTAGAGTGGCTGATGATGATAACGGTGCAAGCTATATTGCCCAGACAATCGGTTCCGGAGTTGAATCTTTTATCACAAAGGGGAGCGGTATCACCGGTCATGCCATTACATTTATTACACCTGACCTGGAAAGGACTTTTGCCACTCACCTGGGTGCTGCTCTTGATCTTTCCCCGGATAATGTTGATGAGTCCCTTATAAGCAGCAGCTCACTCCTTCACCTGGAGGGCTACCTTTTTGAAGCTGAGAACCTGCGCCAGGTATGCTTTAAAGCTATGAATGCGGCAAAAAAGGCGGGTACACTAATATCTATTGATCTGGCAGATCCGGGGCTTATTGAAAGAGCCGGAGCAGTGCTTGAGGATGCTGTTGATAATTTTGCAGATATAGTTTTTGTTAATGAAAATGAGGCTTTGAAGTTTACAGGCTTTTCTGAAGAGGAAGCTCTTCATCGGCTTGCTGAGCGATGTTCTTTTGCTGTTGTTAAGCTGGGTGCACGGGGGAGTTTAATTAAAACAGCGGGTAATACAGTTAAAATACCATCATACAAAGTTGATGTTGTTAATACAAATGGCGCGGGTGATATGTATGCTGCAGGGATTCTTTACGGCCTTGCAAAGGGTTTTGATCCGGAAACATCGGGACGTATAGGGAGTTATGCAGCTTCACTTGTGGTGGCATCACCCGGAGCAAGGTATAAAGGGGCTGTTGATCTGTCCGGCATTATTTAAAAAAAACTTCCATGTCATTAACAGCTTTTTTGTAGGCTTCTTCAAAATTCAGGCCGGGTTTATATCCGGCCGCGTTTTTATGACCCCCGCCTCCGTTTCTTATGGCAATTTCAGCAACATTTATGTTCCCCTTGGTTCTCATGCTCACCTTAACAGGGCCGTCTGTGTCCTGCTTAATAAGGAGGCTTGCCACAACCCCCTTTACTGTAAATGGAAGATTAATAATCGATTCCCCTTCAGAAAAGGAGCCGTTTGTTTCTTCAACCATCTCGGGTGTCAGTTTCATCACTACCATTTTCCCATTGTGCATTATTTCCATAGTTGAAAGAATTTTTGTTCTAAGCTGAAAGCTTGAAAGGGAGTTGCTCTCATAGAGCTGTTCGTAAACTGTAAAGGGGCTCACCCCGTACTCAAGGAGATGTGATGCTATGCTGAAGGTTTCTGAGGTTGTTTTAGGGAATCTGAATGAGCCTGTATCAAAGACTATTGCTGCATATATTGCCTGTGCGGTTTTAAAATTCAGTTCCTTCCTGTAAAATTGAATGATACTGTAGATAATTTCCGCGGTTGATGATGCTTCTACTTTGATGAAATTTACATCAGCCTTATGCAGATCACCTTCATGATGATCTATTATAAAAAAATCTTTTACCCTGGGGCGTAGAGTTTTATAAATTGATCCTATGTTTTCATAGTCATTTGTATCGAGTATAATATGAACAAAGTCTTCAATGTTTTCCGGCAGCCGGGATTCATCAATGAGTACTGTCAGTTCATCATCAATATCCATAAAGCTGCAAATATCGGGTACCGGGTCAGCGTTAAATATATATGCCTCTTTATTAAGCTGCTTTAAAAGATCAAGAAGGGCTATTTCTGAACCGAGTCCATCTGCATCAGGGCTCTCATGAGTTGAGATAATAAACCTGTCATACTTCGTGAGAAAATTATCCAGATTAGTGAAAGCACTGTTCATATCTACACCTCTTTGATCTTCTCCTTAAGCAGGGGGAATCCCATCTCTTCTCTTGTTAATACATATTTTTCTGCGCATTTTCTGGCAATGTTCCGTACCCTCGTTATATAGCCTACACGCTCAGTTACAGAGATAGCGCCGCGGGCATCGAGCATATTAAATACATGGGAACATTTCAGCACATAATCATATGCAGGGAGAACAACGTTGAATTTGTCATATGCAAGTATGGAAAGACACTCTTTTTCATAAAGGTCAAAGAGTTTAAAGTGCAGATCAGTGTCTGCTATGTTGAAATTGTAGTGTGAGAATTCAATTTCACCTCTATGGTGAACATCCCTGTAGCTGAACTGCTCATTCCACCTGATATCAAAGACATTGTCTATCCCCTGTATATACATGCATATACGTTCCAGACCGTAGGTGAGCTCTACTGAAACCGGGTCAAGATCTATGCTGCCGCACTGCTGAAAATATGTAAACTGTGTTACTTCCATGCCGTCAAGCCATACCTCCCAGCCAAGTCCGGCTGCTCCAAGGGTGGGGGATTCCCAGTCATCTTCAACAAACCTTACATCATGTTCTTTCAGGTTTATTCCTATATATTCCAGCGACTGCAGGTAAAGATCCTGTATATTTGCCGGGGATGGTTTCATTATCACCTGGTATTGATAATAATGCTGAAGCCTGTTGGGGTTGTCTCCATATCTGCCGTCTGTAGGCCTTCTTGATGGTTCAACATAGGCCACATTCCAGGGCTCCGGTCCCAGTACTTTTAAAAATGTTGCAGGGTTAAATGTACCGGCACCTACTTCCAGATCGTATCCCTGAATTATGACACAACCCTGTTTTGCCCAGTACTCATTAAGCTTTGCTATAATATCCTGAAAATACATCATTATTCCTCTTGGAAAAAAATTAAAACAGACTGATTGACTATTGAACAGAAATTCAAGTCAAGTCTTTTAGTATATTTTGAGCATTTACTTGTCATTCATGTTCGGTTCTGGAAAGATATTTCTTCCTGAGAGCTTCGTGGAAAGTCTCAAAATCTTTTTTCAGGTGGAGGCTGAAAAACTCAAGAACATTGTCATCTGCAATTTCAAAACGGGATTTTTTATTATCAATTTCCACAAAAAGATCAGCCAGGTAAACTGTATATATCAGTGTTTTCAGCTCATCAGGAGCGCGATGGGGCCTGTGGTGCAGTTCAATTGTTTTTGTCAGTGACTCATTAAAGTTCCACTTTTTGCAGATCATGGCACCCAGAGAGCTGTGGCTTATTCCCAGGGTTATCTCTTCAAGAAGGCTTGAATCTTCAAGGCCTTTGTAGCCTGAAATCTTTTTTAATTTATTAAATAGATCACCCTGAAGGGAAAGCATAACAATCCGCCCGATATCTGCAAGGAGCGCCGCAAGATATACCTGGTCTCCAAGCCGGGAATCTTTATGCTTCTTCTTCATTATCTGCTGCGCGTAAAATGCTCTTTTATATGAATCATTCCATATCTCTTCAAATTTTTTATACCTTGTTTCAACAACTTTCTGAACCCCGGTTGCCACAAGAAGTGTATTTATTCCCCGGATACCTATCACTTTTACAGCTTCATCAATTGTCTCAACACGGTTCATGGTCAAATAGCCGGCGGAGTTGGAGAGCTTGATAATTGAAGCAGTGAGCCCCGGATCGCGGGAAATGGCATTGCTTATATCTTTAATTGTGCTTTCCGTATTTCTGCACAAAAGTCGTATCTCCCGTATATTATCAGGGAGGGTGGGGATCTCAGCAATCTCTTTAAGTATCTCATCGGTAATTTTTGCGTGAGTTTCAGGTACACTGCTGTTATAGGGGATGCTCAGGTTTACAGAAGTAAGGTTGTCGCTTCTGTTTATTTTAAAGGAATCCCGGGGGAAGCCTGAATTTCTAAGGAGCATGAGTGCCATAATAAGTCCAAGTCCTGCACCTTCAGAATCATCAAGAACATCAGTAAAGGCTTCAGCGATATCCTGGTACTTATAGGCTTTATTAACCCTGGCCTTGATTTTGTTCAGTTCAGATTCCAGTATGGGGATATTGTTTCGTACTTCAATACGGATATTGTTTTCAGATGTGGCAAAGCTGACCCTTACAATATATTTTGAACCGTCCAGCGATTCAATCACTTTGCTGCCGGGAATTTCAAAAACATCTTCCTTAAAAGATTCCATCCCCTCTCTATACAGAGCGGGATTTTGAATATCAAGCCCTTTTGATTCAAAGTATAACCGTTTCAGATTTGCTTTTATTGCATTATTTATAAGTTCTTTTACTATTGAAAGAATAGTATCCTTGTGGAAAATAAGGTCATACTGCTCCAGGTATCTGTGTATTATCTTAATTACCTGAGCTTCGGTTTCCGGGTTGAACCTCTGGAATTGAATATAAAAATCGTCACCATGTATTATGGAGTGAAGGTAATCGGGAGGTTTAATGAAAAAATATTTAGTATCGATCTCTGCCAATTTTTTTCTCCTGACTTAACTGCTTAAATATAGTAGAAAATATGATAAAGTTATTTTTTTAGCAATCACTTTTCTTGCTCCTCTGTAGTTACAGGAGCGATCCCCTGTTAATTCTTAAAATAGAGCATATTTTAACTGCTCATGTATCAGATTGCCATAAAAGTCTGTTTCCTTTTTAATCTTATGATGGGGCTTCTTCATGATAATTATAAATAATAGAATTTCATCTTGACATGTTGAAAAGTTATAATTATTAATTACTTGACTGATGCCGGCCTGGTAATTCCGGTTATATATTGATCATCATAACTTATTCGGAGATTTTCAGATGAGGTATAAGGCCGATTTCCCAAATCTAAACACAAAAATCCCTGATGGTATTGCTCCCGGAGGGAGGCACTATAAAGTGATGGTTGTGGACAGCAGGGAGTTCAACAGAAAACAGATTGTGCAGATATTAGAATCTGAAGAATATGATATTGTTGCCACTGCTTCAAACGGCAAAGAGGCGCTGGCTCATTATGACAGACTTAATGGGAAGCTCGATTTAATCACAACAGAGCTTGATATGACCGTACTGGACGGTTATGCCTTAACTTATGAGCTTAAAGAAAGGGGAAACACCTCTCCGGTAGTGTTTGTAAGTGAGGAAACTACAAAAGGGGTAATGCAGGATCTTATCCTTATGGGGGTTAAGGATTACATCCTGAAACCTGTAAACAGGCGGATCCTTCTTGAAAGGATTAAAAAAGTCATGACTAAGTATTCGTCATAATAGAGTTTTGTTTGTTGTTATTCCTGAGTTGTACTTGAAAAAGAGGTTTTTATGTCAAATGATTTAGAATCTGCAGCCAGTAATTTTTCCGAGCAATCCAAGAAGCTTCAGATTGCCATGTATTATACATATGATGATCAGGATAAATCCAAGAAGATGCTTGCAGGTTCCTATCTTGATTTATATGTTATCAAGGGGCGTTTTTCATCTTCAAGTGTATATGGCGCTTTTCTTCTTTTCATCAATTATGAGTATCTGAAAATAATGCATACATATACTATAGTCAGCCGTTCTTATGAAACCAGTGAAATTAAAACATCGAAGGACTGGCGTAATTTTGAAAGGGAGATGATAAGTATTGCAAATACCGGCGATTTTGATGAAGCATTTACCGGACAGCTTAAAGAGTTCCTCAATAAGGGACTTAATGTAAAAGAACTTACAACAATGGTGAGGCTTCTTGAACAGGATGATGCTATTGCTCTTAATCACGATTTTCAGAGATTTCTAATAGATGTTTCAGGGTATCAGAATATTGAGGTATCTATTGATTATGAAAAAATTTCTTCTCTTACAATGGAAATGCATTCTGTAACAAGTACCAAGGTTACACCTGAAGAGCTGGCAAAGGGGCATGTTAAAGCAAAGCCCCCTGATGTTAAAATAGAAAAAATTGACGACCCTCTTGCAGGGAAAGATGTTAAGCTTATTCTTAACGGTACCCTCATCCTTTCACCTATAAAAGGGAAGGATATTGGCAGTCTTGTTGAGGGTGACAGAATTAAATTAAGTCTTGTTGATAATAATCCGAAAGCAGTTGAAGTTGCAAAAGCCTTTAATGCCTATGATGCTGAAAACAGCAGGTTTAAACCTATAACAGGGCGTATTATTTCCAGAAAACATGAGGGTGTTTATACATTTTTTGCCATAGTTGCCAAGGGTATTTTTGTTAAAATTGTTGAAGAAGAGGATAGTATTAAGGTTGCAATGGACCCTGCATTTTATGATAATGCTAAGGCTGATGATGACACAGCCGGATCAAAAAATAATATGGGTCTTATTGTTGCAGCACTAATATTCCTTATTCTTACAGGTGTGGTGATATATTATTTGTTGAAAAGCTGATTTTATTAAACCGGACGAATGGGGATACCTCTGGAGCTTAGTGTATCCTTTACCTCTTTTATGCTTATTTCCCTGAAGTGGAAGATTGAGGCTGCCAGTACAGCGTCTGCTTTTCCTGCTGTAAGTCCTTCGTATAAATGGTCAATAGTCCCTGCACCCCCCGATGCTATTACCGGTATTTCCAGAGCCTCAGAAACAAGCCTTGTCAGTTCTATGTCATAACCATCTTTTGTGCCGTCCTTATCCATACTGGTGAGAAGAATCTCTCCAGCGCCAAGTTTTTGAGTCTTTACTGCCCACTCAACAACATCAAGTTCCGTGGGTGTTCTTCCTCCGTTCAGGTACACAGTCCATCCGCCCCTGTCATTTTTTTTTGCGTCTATTGCAACAAGAATGCACTGGGAACCGAATTTCTCTGCTGATGCTGTAATTATTTCAGGATTAAGCACTGCGGCAGTATTGATGGAAACCTTGTCTGCTCCATTTTCCAGAATGAGGCGTACATCCTCAACTGATCTTATGCCGCCCCCCACTGTAAATGGGATGTGTACAGTTTCGGCCACCTTTTTTACCATATCGAGAATTATATTTCTTCTATCCGATGATGCGGTTATATCAAGAAAACAGAGTTCATCTGCACCTTCTGAATCGTAGAACCTGCCGTTCTCAACAGGGTCCCCGGCATCAACAAGATTAAGAAAATTAACACCTTTAACAACACGGCCATCCTTAACATCCAGGCATGGAATAATTCTTTTGGCCAGCATAGGCTCTGCTCTCCTGATAAGCGGGTAAAGTCTCCGCATACTGTTTATTGTAATTATAAAAAATGTCCTATACCCTATGTCAAGATATTGTTTCACAAAAGCCGTAATTATTTTGATAAATGTTATTTACAAAATAACTGCATGATAGCTTAAATCATTGATTCAGAAGTACTGAAATTTGGAGAAAGATAATAATATGAGTGAGCAGATAGACAGCTATACAGGCTATTATAAGTCATTTACTGATAAATATTCCCAGCTTATTGATACATTTATAAGCGATTTTTATAAAGAGAAGATTGAATATGCTGAATCAGATTACATGAAGGATATGTACGGCATAATTCTTGAATATTGCCTTCGAGATGGGAAACGGATAAGGCCGGTTCTTATGTTGAACTCCTATCTTGGTTACAGGAAAGGGTTTAAAAAAATAAAGGAGATTATTAAATTCGGTGCCGCAGTTGAGCTTATGCATTCATTTCTTTTAATACAGGATGATATTATAGATAAATCATTAACAAGGAGAGGGGGCGGGGCTATGCATATCCTGCTCCAGGAGAAATATTCACATATTACAGGTATCAGTTCAATCGGTTCCGATTTAGCCATAGTTCTTGCGGATGTGGTTTTTGTTAATGCAATAGAAATAATAAACAGAGCTGATGCAAGGGCAGGTGATAAAAGCAGATTCCTTGATATCTTTTCTAAAACCTATGAGAAAACAGCATGGGGACAGATCCTGGATTCATTAAGCTCCAAGCCGAAAGATGCTGATATCAATAGTGATACCCCTCTGCGCATAAGCCTTATGAAAACAGCTTTTTACACAGTAGCATACCCTATTATAATGGGGTATGTGCTTGCCGGAGAGAAAAAGAAGAGTGAGATGATGAGTATTGAAGAGTTTTCTCTCCCTCTTGGTATTGCATTCCAGATAAGGGATGATGTGCTGGGTGTTTTCGGAGTGGAAATGGAGACCGGTAAATCTGTAGATTCAGATATTGAGGAGGGAAAGTTTACTCTTCTTGTGCAGAGTACTCTGCAGAGACTCCCCGTACCTGAACAGGAGGAGTTTCTGAAAATTCTCCTCTCAGAAAAAAAGTCGGGTAAACAGGTTTCTTTTATCAGGAATAGTATTCTCCATAGCGGCGCTGCTGATGATACTCTGGCACGTCATTTGGAGTTAATAGCAGAGGCTGAAGCAAAGCTTGAAAAGCTAAGGCTGAATGAGAGTGCAAAAAATGTTCTCCGGGGTGTTGTTGATGTAATATCACATATCCCTGCGGATATAAGCAGTTTCAGATAGTTTTTAATCTTAATTCTTTACCAGGTATTTTAGTGTAGAATAAAAGATTAATTCTCCGGGGTTGTCTAAAAAGCTGGATTTATTTGTATTTGTCATTCCGGTTTCACCCCAAGAGTGCTTCCTCACTGCGTTCAGGGCGTGCAACTTCAATTATTGCAAATACCGGAATCTTCTGATTGAATCAGTTGTATGAGATACCGGCATTTCGCTTCGCTACAGCCGGTATGACAAAAAAATACTTTCTGGTCAGCCCCAGAAGAGAAAATTTTCTGTTATAAAAAGTTTCAGAAATGATCACTGGATAATTTTTATTATCTGCATAAGTCTCGATTTTTCTATTTCAGATTTTTCTTTAAGCTCTATGATCAGCGGATCATGCTCCGGTCCCTTATGGAATTGGCCGTAATCATTTATTATGCCGATCCCCCTTGTGTAGTCACGCTTTCTTGATTCAATCACTTCATTATTGAGTCTGCTGATAAAATAAATATAATTTTTAAGGTTTTCCTTAAGGGGGACATCTTTCAGTTTTATCTGTTCAAGAACTGACACTGCATGTATCCAGCAGGGGTTTTGAGGATCGTTCCGGAAAAGAACTTCCGGTTCAGGGGCGACATTATCCCCCAGCATTTTGGCTGCTCTCTCCGCCAGGTGCTTAAGGGCATAGAAGGCAATATGGAAATTATAGGCTTCAATTCCCGTTATTCTGCTCTTTTCGGTAATAAAATTTTTCCCTGTTCCGCTTATATCATCCGGTGTATATACATCTTTTTTTATATTGATCTTTTCCAGGCGCTTTACCGCATCTATCATCATATCAATATTTTCAGGCCTGAATATTTCCAGGTCGATTCTATTCTGCCCCGGTCTGCTTCTTTTAATAAACTTCGATTCATTTCTTATAATTGCATAAATATTTCTGTATAACCCCCAGGCAGGGGAAAGTTCATTTAAATAGAGGGGGATCCCGTCATAGTGAGCAGAGGGCTGATTTATTAGAGAAAAGGGAAACTCCAGTGACTGGGGCATTGCAGTTACACCGGTGCTTATAATTGTATAGGGTGATTTTCGGTAATCTGCAGGGAACTTGATGTTTGTACCAAGTCCGAAAAACATCCCCTCACCTGGAAATATTTCCTGATCCGGCTGCCGTGATGTATGATTGGAACCCACATTAGCGCCGTATCCTATATTCCCTCTCCCTCCGGGCCAGATCGCTGCTATAAGGAGGGAGTGGTGATGCGCTGCTGTAAAGGGCCCGGTAAATGATGATGTGATTTCTGCTTCTCCGATTGATGAACCCGGACCGGTGATGCTGCTGATTATTATGCATTTTTTTTCACATTCCGAGTTTTCCATTATTACAGAATTGTGAATCAAAGCCATTGATGAAATCGTGCACCCCTGCTGTATGGCGGAATTTTTTATCTCTACACCATATCCTATAAATGCCGGGTTTTCATCATCGCTAAGAATAACCGACTTATCTATAATCCCTGCGCCTGAGATCACTGTGCCTGCACTTATAATTGAATCGGAAATGGAAAGTGTATTTTTTATAATGCAATTTTTACCTATTAATCCGCAAATAAGTGTGGAATCATCTTTGTATGCATTGATAAATTTTTCATAGGTTTCTCTATCATATTGCGGGCTTAGCAGTTCATTGAGAATATTAAGATTAATTTCACAAAAAACGGTGATTCCTCTCTCCCCGGTTTCCGGGCCTATACTTACAGAGAAAGAGGCTGCTTCATTAACCTGTGAAGCTGCGCTTATTTTTTTAACATGGAAAAGAACAGTGCCGGGTGATATTATATAGTTGGATACTATTCCGCATGATTCAAGAAGGGACTCAGAGCCGATTTCAGAATTAGAAATAATACTGCTGTATATCCCTGTAGATAAAAGAATATTATCTCCGCAGTCAATTTCTCTTCCGCTGAATCTCCCCAGGACACAATCTCCGTAAAACCGGTTGTTCATTATGAATTGAGCAGAAAAATCTTTATGGACCAGTATTCTGCTCCAGTCGCTGCAGAAGTTATTCTGTTTTACTAATGCTTTTGTTTCATCTTTGGATAAGGGTCTTACCTGCTGTACTGTTTTATTCCGGCCTGAAGCAAGCCTGATTTCCTCAAGGGTTTTCAGGAAGCGGGAGTTTTCAAGCACCAGTGAGAGATGATGTCTGAGGATGTTGTTCTCCATTTTCTTCTCCCGGAATTAAATATTTTAATCTGACTATTAATTTAAATCAATGTTTACTGATGCCACTATAGCCAGGATCAGTTTTAATTATCCCCGACCTCTTCGGCTGCTGGGGTAATATAGCATTTTATTCTAAATAAAATTTAAGGAATTCATACTGTATCAGCATAGACTTTTAATATGGGAAAGTAAAGAATAATTTAAGTAATGAAGATTAACTTTTCTGTAACTATTTATAAACTGGTGGTGAAATTGCTCTCCACCCCGCCTGTGGAGCGGCGGAGATAAAATAACACCTGTTTTTGAACAGTTACACTTTTCTGCAATCCTCACTGATGACTTGTAAAAGATTCCTTTTTAAAGGTATAATATTTTTTATAAATTTTCACTGAGATAAGAGCAGTAATAGGAATTGAAACAAAAAGACCGATGCTTCCAATTGCAGATTTTACTATTTCTCCCAGAATAAGATTATAATTAAGGATCATGCCGACGCTCATTTCAGGCTGAATCCGTATAGAAATAAAAAGAATCAGCGCCAGCGAGCTCCCTACATAGGCAAGTATAAGTGTGTTAACCATGGAACCGAGTATGTCTGTTCCTATGTTAAGCACTGACTTGTATGCAGTTTTTTCATCTATTTCCGGATTTGCGCTGAATATTTCTGCTGTGGATGATGCTATGGAAATACATACATCCATAATAGCGCCAAGTGCAGCTATTATCATACCGGAAAGGACAAGTCCTTTCATATCTATTCTGATGTTTGAGGCGTAATAAACAGTAAGCATTTCATTTGTAATAATACCGGCCAGGTGCATTATCGAACCGAAAGTATACGCAAGTATTGAAGAGAAAATTATTCCGCATATTGCACCAAGTATAGCTGCAAGTGTTTTCAGTTTAAAGCCGGCAATAATAGGTAAAGTTATAATAATTGATATAATTGAAATCAGAATGGCTATGGGGAGAGAGGGGTAGCCCTTAAGTGTAGCCGGGATAAAAACAAGAAAGAGGAGCGCTATTGTGACCAGAAGTGCCAACAGGGAGGCAAGTCCTTTAAGCTTTCCCACAATTATTACTATAACAACCATTAGCGCAAGAAGAACAATAAGGCTTTTTGTGTTGTCCATGTCGTAAATCGATATATATTCAGTGCTCCCTTCAATACCCAGGCTGGAAATCCCGATAAAGACCCGGTCCCCTTTCCGGTACTGCATCTCTTCAGGGAGTTCATTCTCCCCGCTGAAGACCGCCTTTTTTGTTTCCCCTTTAAATTCTCCATCCAGAATTTTTAAAAATATCCATGATTCTACTAATGGAATACCCTGTGGATTTGCGATCTCCTGCAGCTGGATATCAGTTATTTCAGCCTTAGCATAAACCATGGAATCGTGGTAGGTTCCCTGCTGAGAAAAGATGGGGATGGAAATCAATAGTATAAAGAGTAATATTAGAGGTAATTTTTTCAAAGTCTCTCCTCGGGGGATTACAGGTCAGGCTGTTTCCCTGGTACGGCGTAGTTTATCTTCAACTATGGAAATGAAAAGTTCATGTATTCTGCTGTCATTAGTAAGCTCAGGGTGAAAACTTGAGGCCATGATATTTCCCTGGCGGACCAATACCGGGGTGTTTTCAAATTCAGCCAGTACTTCAATTGCTGGTGACACAGTTTCAATCCTCGGGGCTCGAATGAATACACCGTTAAAAGGGGGGCCTGGAATCCGTTTAACGGTGAACTCAGCCTCAAAACTTTCTTTTTGCCTTCCGTAAGCATTTCTTTGAACTTCAATATCCATTACAGCCAGATGGGGCTGCTCTGACCCTGAAATTTTTTTAGCAAGGAGAATCATGCCAGCGCAGGTTCCGAATAGGGGCATCCCCTTTTCTATTTGTTCAAGGAGGGTCAGAGCCATGCTGCCGGATTCAAGGAGTTTTCCCATTGTGGTGCTTTCACCGCCAGGTATAATCATTGCGTCAACTGATAATATGTCACTGGCGGTTCTTACTTCCAGGGTATTGCAGCCCAGGGAGTTAAGCATTTGTATATGTTTAGAAAAGGCGCCCTGAAGTGCCAGGACACCTGTTGTTATTCTATCAGGCATTAGTATTTTACCAGCCCCTTCCAGCCAGTTTGTCAGCTTCCAGAAGTTCTGTCATTCCTATACCTGTCATTGCCTCACCCAGATCTTTTGAGATTTCAGCCAGTTTTGCCGGATCATTGTAATATGTAACTGACTGTACAATCGCTTTTGCCCTTTTTGACGGATTGCCCGATTTGAATATACCTGAACCGACAAAAACAGCTTCAGCTCCAAGGTGCATCATCAGTGCAGCGTCAGCCGGAGTTGCAATTCCACCTGCTGAAAAGTTAGGTACAGGAAGCTTCCCTGTGCCTGCAACTTCAACAATCAGTTCATAGGGGGCGCCGAACTCTTTTGCAACTGTCATCAGCTCCTCTTCAGGGAGGTTCTGTATTCTTCTTATATCATCCATAAGTGTTCTCATGTGTCTTACTGCTTCAATAATATCCCCGGTTCCAGCTTCCCCTTTAGTCCGGATCATTGCTGCGCCTTCACCAATTCTTCTCAGGGCTTCTCCAAGATCTCTGCAGCCGCAGACAAATGGAACCTTAAACCTGTTTTTTAATACATGGAATCTGTCGTCAGCAGGGGTTAAAACTTCACTTTCATCTATAAAATCAACACCAAGTGCTTCAAGTATAGAAGCTTCAACAAAGTGACCGATTCTGCATTTTGCCATTACCGGTATAGAAACTGTTTCCTGTATCCTGATAATAACCTCAGGAGGGGACATGCGCGCAACCCCCCCTGATACACGTATATCAGCTGGTACTCTTTCAAGTGCCATTACTGCCGAGGCTCCTGCATCTTCAGCAATTTTAGCATGCTCAGGTGTAACAACATCCATTATCACACCACCCTTGAGCATTTCAGCAAGTCCCACCTTTGTCTTCCATGTTGATTCCTGTCTATTTGACCATAAATTATTGTTCATATTCTTCCCTTTTGCCTTTGATTTCGTTATGTTTCAGTATTTATTCTTTATAGTGTAATAATGCTGTTTGAAATATCTTCATCATATGCGGATATTAGAGCATTTTAACCGGAATATAGTTAAGGAATTAATACTGGAATTTTATTTTTTTCTCATTTAAGTTATTAAGAAATATAATAAGAAACATTTATATCAATTCTCAATATTATAATGTGCATGTTAAATTGAAGCGGTATATTTTCAATTTTTTTTTAATAGTTTCAAATTTTTGTTCGGTTAATTAAGGGAGACAGGGGTCAGAGCAAAGGGAGGAAAGTGAAAGGGTCAGAGCACATAAACGAAAACTTAAACCGTAAACCCTAATATAGGTACCGGGGAGACAATTGATCCGGTTATAATATATAACAGTATTTCAGCCGGGGACTGGAAGAAATTGTAGATCAGCAGAATAAATGATAGGTTATCTGAAAAATCCCGGGAAGGGACTGATCTTCAGGATTAATGGTTATATTTCTGAACTGTAATTGATTTGGCTTTATCCTTTTTGAATTCTGCCGGGAAGTTTCTGGTAGTTTTTTTCTGAAATTGATTTTATATAAGGGCTCTGACCCCGGAATCTCCCTTATATCCACAAAACAAGCCTCTTCCGGTATGCATCCTCATAAAAGAGAAATTTTTCTGCACATTCTATAAAATTCCCCCCTAACTTCAAAAAATATTCATGTAAGGTAAATCGAAGCGGAGAAACGAAATTCTCATTAAGATAGCAGTTTATAAATCCGATCTCATTTTCTCGTGGATCACGGGAGAGCCCCTTGCGAACAGGGTTATATCCGATATACCATAGCAGCCACAAGAGATATTCTTCAGGATTGTCAGATTCTTCAATAATTGTAGAACCAAACCTTTCATTCCAGAATGGCCCTGTTTCACCTGTGCCCCGGTTGTATTTTTCCGCCATGCGAGCTTTGATAAACTGCATTATAAGAGAAATGGTCTCTCTATTCTCTAAGGTTTTTATAAGAATATGAATATGATTGGCAACAGTTTCTGCAGCAATGAGCTCAAAATTGTATTTTTCCTGGCACAACTTTATTGATTCAATGAAATATTTTTTCCCGTATTTGCTTCTAAGCAGATCCCGTTTGCCGCGGCATCGTGTGAAACAATGGTAAGTTACACCCTGGGCGATAGTTCTTAATGGTCTCGGCATTTTTCTCCTCCCGAATAATATCAGAATTTGTTAAGCGCTTAATATTAATACGTTTTCAGAGGGATTTTTTTTGAAAAAAATTCGGGGTCAGAGCCTTTTTTTAATTTTTCTGTGGGAGGTGATGGGACAGGGTCAGAGCCATATTGGGGGTCAGAGCCTCACAACACCAAAAAGTCTCATTTTTATCTTTAAATGTATGTTCAGGAATTATTACTTAAATTTTTATTAACTTTTTCTGATTATGTCGATAATCAAAAGAGAAACCGGAGGAGAGGCATGCTTAAAAAAATAATTATATCTATATTTATACTGTTAATTTTACCGGCAATCTTTGGTGTAATCAGTGCAAGAGAGAGCTATGAGGATTATCTTGAAAGGTACAACAGAAGTAACAAAGAGAATATCCGTGTTACAAGAGATAAGCCTCTTTCGGAGATAAGGCCTGGCGAGAGAGACACATTTCTTGAAGAGCTTAGAGGAGCTGTACGGGAGGAGATTGACCAGAGTATTGTTAAAGAAAGTAGAGATAGCAGTCATAAAGTAAACAATAATAAGTTTGTTGAAGATGTGAGAAGAATTGTTAAAGAAGAGATTGAGGATGCAATTAAAATAAAGCAGAGTAAGTATCTTAAAAAGGGGACTTTTGAGATCGGCGGGTTTCTCTCCTACCAGGCAAGGGGCGTAGATTCAAATGAGGAGGATAATAATAATATCCTTAGAGTTTATCCGCAGCTTGCCTATTTTCTCTCCAGTAATATAGCATTTGCTGTAAAGGGTGAGGCTGAGTTCAATCTTACTAATGATACCCAGGCTTACCATGCAGGGGCAGGCCCCCAGTTTGTATTCGGGATTACCAGAAATGATGATATATGCTTTTATGCGGATATGATGGCAGGGGTAAGCCGTAATACTCAGGTGTCTGATGAGTACGGATATCGTTATTCAAACGGCATAGGCCTTAAATTTATCAGCACCAGCGGTGTTATATTCAATATAGGTGTTCAGCTTGTTTTTGATAATCTCGGCGAGAATGCAACCGGTTTCCAGAATATTATAGTACCCACAATAGGTATTACTGCCTGGTTTTAGGGGGATTTTTTGTCCGCAACGGTTAAAAGTGAGGAAGCAGCTGAAATAAAGAGATACGCGGAGAGACTTTTTTACCGCTATGGCGGGGATTTGGACCCGATAATCGCCGGATTATTTATGCGTCGTATTATATCTTCCGGGGAGGAAACACTTGGTAAAGTCATTTCACAATACTGCTCTGACCCCTGCCATGATAATGAAGAGTTGAGACAGATCTTTTATCAGGAACTTATGAGTCTTGTATCATCTGCAGTTATGCCCACTATTAACAGGTTTATTGATGATTGTGATTTTAATTTTTTTGATGCTGTTTCAGATTCCGGTTCTATATCAGTGGAGTTTATAAGAGAGCGGATCTACTTTATTTTTAAAGAAACACTCGATTCCGGGGCCGGTGAAATAATTTTGAACAGCTCTTTCAATATTCTCAGGTACAGGATTATTGATAAATATTTAGATGAAATATTTGCCATGGAAAGCGAGCTATACAGAGAAATCATAAAGGAAGTGCCTAAATCCTTCAGTTTGAAAGACTGTAAAAATTTTATTAAAACTATTTTTGTGGTTAGACCCTCCCTCTATCCGGAGATAAACTGGAAAAGCACTAAACACATAAGTGATGAAGAGAGGCGGGTGATTGCTAAAAGATATGAGAGCAGATTCCGGCCTATCCCCTGTAGAATAATTGATGAAGCTGTAAAATCATTTAATCCCATGAATGTCACCAGCGGTTCTAATGCGGTTGCCGGGCTGGTTTATATTTTTGATCTATTCTGCAGAGTTTCACCCTGGCAGGGTGTGCCTGAACCTGGAGCAGAGCCCCCTCATAAAAGCTGGTTCTCCCTTGCTTTAATTAACTCTGAATATTTCGGTTTTAACACTGGTATACTCGAAGAACTATATTGTATTGCAGGAGAAAGAAACTGGTGAAAGGATTATTCAACAGAAAACCTTTATCGGTTCTTATCTTTACCGGAGTTGTCATTTCTCTTATACAGTCACCAGCTGCTGAAGCAGGGAGAATTTTTGGCGCAGGATATGTGTTTATTCTTACTTCAGCACTAACCGGGATAATTGTTGATATTTTTTTCACAGCGGAATTTATTGCAAAGGGGATAAAAAGCGGTGATGAAGATGGTTTCTACAGGTATTTTTTTAAACGTGACGGGTGGATCGATTTCTTAAATTCTGTTGTAATGCTTATTTTTGTATCAGTTCCCCTCATAGTAATCACTTTTTCTCAGTGGAGCGACGGGGGTATGCTTCATTTCTTTTTAATACTATATGGAATCTCCCCGGCACTGCGGATATTAAGAATCCTGAAACTATCCTCTATACTTGGTGGTGAGACATCTGGAATGGCTTCGCGACATACTGCTTATATTGCTAACTCAGCAGTGATTGTTCTTTTTGTTGTGGCCTTTCTGACTCAGCTACCCGGTTATGGAAACAGCACGGGGATTCTTTCGATATATTTCTGCGCAGTAATAATAGTCATACTTTTCCGTATAATATACCGCAGGCATTTTGAAGGGACAGTATCTGATGTTATAACGGTTATTGATCGTGGTTTGAGGAGGCGGAATTACAATCTCCAGGCAAGGATTAATGATAAGTATGCGGATGATGAGATTTATAAACTTGCATCATATTATAACTCGGTTTTTCTTCCGGCCAAGATGAAGCAGATCCTTGATGATAAGCGTGTCAGGGGTAATGTTTCGTCAAAACAAAGCAGCAGTGAATAGCAACATGGATTCGTTTTTTAATATTTTACATCAATTATTTTAAGAGAAGTGTATTCATGGCTATTCTGATTGTCACTCTCCTTGAAAATCAGTATTATTTCTGTGCGGAAGTCTTTTTTTATGATAAAGTAATACTCTCCGCTCAGTTTTCTGACAAGATCTATCCCTCTGCCCGATTCTGAAATAAGATCGGAAATATCTTCACCTGTTTCAAATGATTTCTCAAGAAGCATGTTCTGCTTAATAACATCATTGATGCTTCCAAGAATCCTCTCTTTTGTAAGCTTCCCATTATAGTCTGTTATAGATATTGCATAGGTATCATCAGCCCTGCAGAAAAAGAGATCTACAAATGAATTATCAGGAAGAGTAACAGGTATTCTATTAAGCTTTTCTGCTGTAAATCCGTGGGAATGATAGACCGCGTTTATAGCCATTTCATTAAGAAGCAGTGTAAGAGTCGATTTGCGGTTTATTGAGAAACCCCACCCTGAGACCTGGTCAATTATCATTGCCACAGCTTTTTTAATCTGATCTGAATTTTTAATCCGGATTTTTTTTATGTCTGTCACATTGTCCAGGTAGTTTCTAAGTCCGAAAATTGCTGTACCTGTAATTAGCTTTATTGAGAGAGTGATGAGCTCCGATTCGTTAACCGGCTTATGGAGTACATTCCCGATACCCTGGCTGAAAACCCTGCTGAAGAATGTATCGATATTTTTATCTGTAACCATAATTGTGGGAATGCCGGGGTAGTTTTCACTGATATAATCGTATAATTCAAAGGCATTATCACCGGGTAGTTCAACTTCAGAGACCACAAGGTCAAATTCGTAAGCCTTTAATTTTGAGATTGCATCAAATGCTGAATCGCAGAAAGTAACCTCAAAACCGTATGAGGAGTATATATTCCCCAGGGTTTTTTTATATTCAGAAATATCTGCAATAAGAACCTTTTTTTTCATTGAAATCCTCAGAGAAGTAATATAATATAAATATTAGAATATTACTTTTTATGTCAAATTAATATTTTAAAGCAGCGGAGAGTATTTAAATTTAAGCATTCCACTGAATTAAAATTTTTTGATTGATTGTTTTAACCATATGATGTAATTTTAATATTAAATAGATTCTGACGATAATTGAAGTAATATTTATTTTTTTTAAATCCGGAGGACGAATGAAGAGAATAATAGTATTTATATTTATGATTTTTATGGCAGGGCAGTTCTTTACTACAGCACAGGATAACAGGCTGATTTCCGAAAGGCTTGATAATCAGGGGAAATCCTATGATAAGCAGATTCTTGAACTGAATACGGCAATACAGAAAAAAGTTGCGGAATCAGGGATTCTCACAAATAATAATATAAGTGCACTCCCATACCAGACACAGTTCAGGCTGGGGCCTGACAGGGAAAAACCTCAGTATTTTGAAGTAATCAGACATTCATTTATCCGGAGTGCTCAGTTCGGTAGAGATTATGTTGGTCTTGAAGAGAAAACCCTTCGTGTCTATACTGACGGCAACACAATCAGCAAAGTCGAAACAATAGTATTAACAAAAAATTATAACAGCCAGGAAGTTGAAACTGTAACAGTTATTGATCCTTCGCCATTAACAGAAAGTACTGATGATATGGTTTTTACTCATGTAGCTAACAAGCGTACTCTGGTTGATCAGAAAAAGATGAGTGATATTAAGAATACACTTGCGCAGCCCCACAGGAATGAGATAAAAATACAGTTCATTATTCCGAATTTAAGTACATTACTTAACTCAATAATATTTATAAGTGAATCCACTCAGAAGAGTTTGGGCGATTCTGACCAGGAAATGCTTGAATTTCTTCAAAGATCAACTCTTTACTAGAAATTTTAACTGAATTATCACTGCAAAGAGGTATTTTATTTTACAATAAAGTACCTCTTTTTTATTCTTGGATCAGTTTACCCGCAACTTCTGCTTCATGGAGGATACCTTGAAAAATCCTATTCTTGTACCTGAACTCCGGGATCTTCTGCATAGAAAAAAAGTCGGCATATTAAAATCTTTTCTTGAAGATGGTCACCCTAAGGAAACAGCGGAATACCTCGCACTTCTTAACCCGGATGAAATCTGGCGTATAATAAATCTTGTGAATAAAGAGCTGAGGGTTGAGATTTTCAGTTATCTTGATATGGATGTCCAGGTTGAGATGGTTTCCGGTACAAGGAAAAAAAATATTACTGAACTCCTTATGGGGATGGGGCACGATGACAGAGCGGACCTTTTTCAGCACCTTGAAAAGGATCTGGTTGACAGGCTTCTGGTGCTTCTCCCCCTTTCTGAACGGTCGGATATTGTAAAGCTTACTTCATATAAAGAGCATACAGCCGGCGCAATAATGACCACCGACTTTGCCACACTTAATGAGAATGACATTGTGGAAAAGGCTATTGCTAAAATAAGGCGGGAGGCTCCTTCAAAAGAGACAATCTACTATATATATGTAATAAATGATGAGGGCAAACTCATAGGTTTTGTTTCCCTGAGAAAACTGATTATATCCCGGCCGAAAAAGAAAGTCCGGGACATAATGAAGAGGGATGTTAAATTTGCTTATATTTCAAATGACAGGGAGATCGCTGCAAGAATAATTGAAGAGTACGACCTTCTGGCCCTCCCTATAGTTGATGAGCATGAGAAGCTTGCCGGTATTGTCACCTATGATGATGCCATGGATATTCTTAAAGAGGAGCAGACCGAAGACCTTGAAAAACTGATGGCTATCAGCGGCGGGGTGGAGAATAAGACATATCTTGATGTTTCTTTTTTTACTCATTTCAAGAAAAGGGCTTTCTGGGTTATTGCACTGGGTATAGTTGGGATACTTACAGCCTTTATTATAGAATTTTTCAGCGGTGCAATAGAAGCCCTTATTGTACTTACTTTTTATATGCCGCTCCTTAATGCTGCAGGTGGGAACACCGGTTCCCAGTCTGCAACCGTGGTTTTGCGGGCACTGACCCTTAATGAATTAAATTTCAAAGATATTTTTAAGGTTATAAAAAAAGAATTTTACGTGAGCTTATTTCTCTCTCTCTGCCTTGGTGCAATTGTATTTTCCAGGGTAATGCTCCTCACAAATCCATCATCAATACCTGAAGAATTCACTTTGATAAGCATTGCCATGGTTATTTCTTTTTCCCTTGCCCTACAGGTACTCTGGGCAACAATATTCGGCGGTGTAATACCGATTATTGCCACCAGGTTTAAACTGGATCCGGCAGTGGTTTCCAGCCCTCTTCTTGCCACATTTGTGGATATGGGCGGTGTAATTATTTATTTTTCTGTGGCAAAGCTTGTTCTGGGAATTTAGCAGGGGGAATTTTTTACACCTTTGCGATTATAACAGCCCTTAAAGGAGACTGGTATCCTTCAATTGTTCTGCTTCTGTCATCCGGATCAAGAAAATCTTTTAATGATTCGGTTTTTACCCACTCTGTTTCCCTCTGTTCCGCTTCAGTTGTTACTGATATGTCAATACAGAGAGTTTCACGGAAACCCGCTTTTTTAAGCCATGATTCAAGTACAGGGAGTGTGGGTATAAAATAAACATTCTGCATTTTAGCATATCTCCCTGTTGGATAGAGGCAGGTGTGACTATCCCCTTCCAGAATCAATGTTTCAAGTACAAGCTCCCCGTCTGCTGCCATTATGAGGCGTAGACTTTTTAGAAATTCTACAGGTGAAATTCTGTGATAAAGGATACCCATGCAGAAGATAGTGTTGAATTTTTTACCCGGTATATACATCTCTTCAAAGCGGATAGGGAGGGTGTGGAGATTGTCCAGGCCTGCAATAGAGCGTAGCAGATTAAACTGGTAATAAAATACAGCATAGGGCTCTATCCCCATTACAAAAGCTGGTTCATGCTCAAGCATACGGAACATATAGTATCCGCTGCTTGACCCTATGTCCAGAATGTGTCTTCTTTTAAGGGGGGAGATTGAATTTTTTATTCTGTCCCACTTCAGGTTTGATTTCCATTCAGTATCAATAAATATTCCGAATACTTCAAACGGGCCCTTTCTCCATGGCCATAACTCCACGAGGCCATTTCTTAAAGTATCTTTATCAGCAGCGGAAATTTCATCAGCAGACCCGATTTTTACAGTGTCATCTGTAAAATCTGTTGTTAATGCTTTGAATTGCGACAGCTTTTGTATAATTCCTGAAAGCCTTCTCCCCTTGGAATCGCTCACTGACAGCTCATATTCTCTCTTTTTCAGGAGGCTTGAATAATATTCTATCTCTGCATCTTTGAAATAGAAAGAGGGTGCTTTTTTAAGGAATTCTTCCATATTACTTCACAGAGAGAAAAGCGGCAAAGTGAAACCACTTAAACCATAATTCTATTTTTGTAAATCCTGCATTCCTGAGCCTTTCACTGTGACACTCCACAGTTTCAGGGATAAGCACATTTTCCAGCGCTTCCCTTTTCCGGTTGATCTCCATCATTGAGTACCCATTCTGCTCTTTAAATCTGTAATAAATTTTCTGCTGAAGCGCGGCAAGTTCATCATCGATATTTACAGTCTTTTCTGTTAAAAGAAAAATTCCGCCGGGAATAAGTGATTCATAGATATTTTTGATTATGGTTTCTCTGTCATGGGGAGGTATAAACTGCAGGGTAAGATTTGCCACAATGACAGATGATTCCCTGAAACTTATATCTCTGATGTCGGAAATTACAGGTTCAATACGCCCCTCTGCACCGAATCCTTCGACTCTTTTTCTGAAAAGGTCTATCATCGGTTTGGAATTGTCCACTGCAACCAGACTGAAATCCCGATCCTTCATGCCGGTAATCAGCGCAGAGGCGTAATTACCGTTGGAGCAGCCAAGATCGTAAATAGCTGTTCCCTCTTTATAGAATTTTGAGGTGAGGAGGGCCTGGATTTTTATTATTTCATTATAAAAAGGGACAGATCTTTGAATCATATCGTCAAAAACAGTGGCTACTGTATCATTGAATTCAAAGGGTGTCTGTTCAGGGTAATTTAAAAAAATATCATCTTTCTTCATTGTTTTAATCTCTATATGTGAATGTATAATGATCAGCTGTTTATTCTTAACTTTTTTTAAAAAAAACTGTTACTGTATCAGGAGCTGTCTCAAAAGTAATTTTTTGTCATACCGGCTACAGCGAAGCGAAATGCCGGTATCTCTTAGGTTTGATTCAATCATGAGATTCCGGTATTTGCATAAACTGAAATTGCAAAATCGGAATGATAAATACTTTTGAATCCTTAACTTTTATTATAATCTAAATATTACTGTTTTAAAATATCATTTATTATAATTCCTGCTGCTGTAAGCCCGAAGATTCCAGGCATGTAGGATATACTCCCCTGAACTCTTTTAGGCGCACTATGTTCAGGGTATTCAATCCCCTGGGTGTTGAGATTTTCCCTGGAAAATACACATTTAACACCTTTTGTAATTCCCAGGGGCTTAAGCTTTTTTCTCAGGGCCCGGGCAAGGGGGCAGTATTCTGTTTCACTTATATCCCCTGTCAGCACCCCTGCGGGGGAGAGTCTGCTCCCGGCTCCCATTGATGAAACTGAAGGGATTTTCCTTATATATAATTGATGAATAAGTGAGACTTTTGAATCCACTTCGTCAATGGCATCTATTGCATAGAGTTTTTCTAAATCCCAGGGTATTATCTCTTCTATGTTTTCAGGGAGTATTCTTCGTGTAATTTTAATTATTTCAGCTTTGCTGTTTATCTCTTTTATCCGCATTTCAGCAGCATCGGTTTTGTATTTACCTATTGTGGAATTAAGAGCAAGTATCTGCCTGTTTATATTGGAGGGTACCACCACATCAAAATCAACAAGTATGAGCCGTCCCACACCAGCCCTTGCAAGCGCTTCAGCAGAATACCCCCCAACACCGCCAAGTCCGAAAACAGCAGCTGTTGACTCAGCAAGTTTTTTTATCCCGTCGCTTCCTGTAATAATTTCTGTTCTTGAATAGTCCATTGTCAGTTAAACCTGAATATCCTTTTGGCGTTTTCAGTTGTCGCTTCCGCGATTTCCTCCCTGCTGATTCCCAGTATTTCCGATGCTGCCTGAAGATTAAAAAGAATGTTTAATGGTACATTCGGCTTAACTGTTCCCGCAGGTGGTATGTCGGGGCTGTCAGTTTCAAGAAGAAAGTGTCGCGGAAATATTTTTTTAAGTACTTCGCTTCTCTTTCTGCTGTTTCTATATGTTAAAGTCCCCCCCATGGAAAAGGATAGCCCCATCTCCATAAGTTCTTCCGCTATTTCGCTGCTTCCGGAAAATGCGTGAATTATCCCCCCTCTTTGCGGAAGGCCTGTTTTTTTCAGGGAAGCGGCAAGTTCATTAAATGCCCCGCGGCAGTGTATTATTACAGGTATATTTTTTTCTGCTGCGAATCTCATCTGCTCCTGAAAAACTTCTTTTTGCAGTTCAAAGTCGGGTGCCGCAATTTTTCTGTCAAGTCCAATCTCTCCAATGGCAATGGCACCGGAGTTGATGCTTTCTTTAAGTCTGCTGCAAACAGAAAGATCACTCTCTTTTACGTACCAGGGGTGCACACCTATAGTAAATTCGACCTCTTTATATTTTTCCGCTATCCGGCGTGATATTTCCCACTGGTCTATGGTAATTGATGATGTAATAAGTTTAATGACACCTGCATCAGTTGCGTCAGATATTATTTTATCAAGTATGCTGCTGAAATCAGAGCTTTCCAGATGGCAGTGTGCATCAACGAGCTGCATGACAATCAGTCCGATAATGAGTCAATCTTTACCATCTTATCAAGGTACAACTCAAGGTCACCCATGGAGATAAAGAATTGATTTTTACCTTCAGTGTCAAATTCGGTTACAAAGGAGGCATAATGTTTCCCGCATACAATAAAGAGTTCCTGTTCTGGAAATTCACTGAATATATATTTTAGATGGGCAATTTCACTGTTATCCATATCGTTTATCTGCCTGAAGTCGAGAATTACTTTATCCCGGGAAATACTGCTAATAAAGGCTCCTGAAAGGATTTTATTCCTTTCACTCATCGCAGCCTCTGACTTGAGAGTGAAGCGGAAAATCAGGGATGTTTTATCCCCTTTTCTTGTTACTATTATATTTGTATTGGAATTTTTCTCAAGTTTGATACGCTGCTCTCTGGACTGGCTTATTGCGGAACGGACCTTCCCGGACAGGAGGAGGGGATCGCAGTTTTTTGATATATAGTCGAGAACACCGAATTTCATTGCTGTAAGGATATCGTCTTTTTTAGTCTGGGATGTATACATTATTACAGGTATATGCCTGGTAAGTTCATCACCCTTAAGTTTTTTAAGCACTTCATATCCGTCAATATCGGGCATAACAACATCAAGAAGTATAAGGTCCGGGTTTCCATTTTTGGCAAGCTCAAGTCCGTTTTTGCCGGATGAGGCTGTGAGCACATTGTGCCCATCCTTTGCAAGGGCATCGGATGTAATTTTAAGGGCCATTTTCGAATCGTCAATCAGCAGAATAAGTCCTTTCATGTCAGGGTCATAGTTTAGGTCAGGTAAAGCAGGGCCCTCCTTTTTTGTTTTATCATCTGTGCCTGTAAGGAGTCTGTGAATACATTGAAGAACATGAATGTCATTGAACGGCTTGGCCAGAAAATATGATGCGCCGTTATGAATACCCTGAATGATGTTCAGCTCCTGGTTTGCTGAGCTGATGATTACAATTTTAGCCTTGTTGTCATATTCACGAATTATCTTTGTGGCTTCTATGCCGTCCATGCCCGGCATGTTGATATCCATGGTAACCAGATCAGGCTTGTATGTTTTATATGCTGACAGGGCCTTATCCCCTCTTTCACATTCGTGCACAATAGTATGCCCCATGGATGTGAATATATCGGAGAGCCTTCTGCGCATAAGCTTTGAGTCATCAACTAATAATATTTTTGCCATGAACTTTTCTCCAGGATTTATTGAATTTCAGTATTATTCCATTGATAATTCCTGAGCTTTATTATAATTGAAAATATTCAATTCTCCCCACCGTCAAAGGCGGTGGGGAGGTATAATCTTTTATCGTATACTAAACTGGAAGATCTGTTAAGAAATTAAAAATCTATTATTCTCCAATAATTTTTACAAGGACACGCTTAGGGCGATTCCCGTCAAATTCCGCATAGTAAATCTGCTCCCATGGGCCGAAGTCAAGTCGTCCATCAGTAACAGCGGCTACAATTTCTCTCCCCATAACAGAGCGTTTTATGTGGGCATCCCCGTTATCCTCACCTGTGCGGTTATGCCTGTATTGAGAGATAGGCGCATGAGGAGCAAGTTTTTCAAGAAAATCGTCAAAATCCTGAATCAGGCCGCTCTCAGCGTCATTTATATAAACACTTGCTGTAATATGCATTGCATTAACAAGACATAGCCCTTCTTTTATCCCGCTTTTTTTAAGTTCTCTCTCCACCTCAGGGGTGATGTTAATATACTCTCTTCGTGATTTAGTGTTAAAAGTAAGATAGGTTGTGTGTGATTTCATCCTATTTCTCTCCTATAGCCATGGCAATGACCTCCACCGGATGGAGTACTTTATAGTCTGTATTCATCTCGATCTGCATTTTACAGGTTTCGCAGTCAGTAATTACAAATTCAGGATGAACACTGTTAATAAGGTTAAAAAGATTTTTCCCCACATCCTGAGATATCCTGAAATTTTCATTTTTAAATCCGTAGGTCCCTGCAATTCCGCAGCATTCTGAATTGAGTACAACCAGGTCAAGGCCAGGTATCATTTTCAATACATTAAGGGTGTACATTACTCCGCCGGTCCGCTCAAGGTGACATGGGGAGTGGTATGCGGCTCTGATCCCTACGTTCTTCATGGCAGGGATATTCCCTGAAACAAATTCGTCAAATATGAATCTTGTGATATAGAAGGTTCTATCATTGATAGCGGAATTGTCGAGTTTAAGGAAGCCTGAGTACTCGTGTTTAAGGGCATATGAGCAGCTTGATGAAGTGGAGACGATTTTTGTGTCAGGACCGGTCTGGGATAAAGACTTTATGTTAAAAAGAGCATTTTTTTTAGCCTTTTCAATGTATCCGTTTGCAATCAATGGGACCCCGCAGCATTTCTCCTTTCTGATTTTTACTCCATAGCCCAGTGCATTAACTACCTTTACCATCGTTGCTCCAAGATGGTGATCATTATAGTTAACATAACAGCCGTGAAAATAGGTAACATATTTTGCATAATCATCCTGTGATGGCGCAATTTCTTTTTTAAATTTATTCTTAAAGGTCCCGCTGGCGTATGCAGGGAAAACCCTGCCGTAAGGGATCCTCAGCAGAAGGTGCATGAATATTTTTACAATTCGAAGATTAACAATAAAGTTTACGATAAAGCTGAACATTGTGGCCATTGTGCCTACCAGGTCTGTTCTGCTCATGAAAAAATCGCGGGGCCTGAACCAGTGGATTTTAGCGTAATTCCATTTCGCTTCCTGGATTATTTCTGCAATCTTTACGTCTGAAGGGCAGGCGATTTCGCATCTTTTGCAGTTTGTACAGTATTTCAATGAGGCGTCAACGAGTTCAGGATTTTTAATCCTTAATCTTTCAGCATCAGGCCCTGACTGCTTGGGGCCGGGGAATAGATGTGAAGCCTGTGATACAGGGCAGTACATGTTGCATACAGTGCATTTTATACAGTGGTCAAAACTTATATTTTCGAGCTTTATCATTTTTTCTTTCCCTTAATGATTCTTTCCGCACAGCAGAAACCGGTTGAGATTGCCACACCCCCGCCGTTCCCCTCTTTTACAGGATCGTAGCCTGATAGAACCGATCCTGCGCAGAAGAGGTTTTTTATTGTTTTCCCTTCTTTACTCTTCGGATTTAAATTTCTGTCTGTTTCAACTCCATAGCTTAGAAAGGGGTGGCTTTTCTTATCAAAAAAGGAGTCGCTGTACCAGTTGCTCCCTGCTGCTCCGGAGTTTACCTGCAGTTCAAGTATAGGCTCAAAGATCCTTTTGTATTCACTGGCAATCCCTCCGCTGAAGAAGCTCCCTGTTGTAAGGACGTAAGCTTCCGCTGTTATGCCGGAAGATCCTGAATTCTGAGTAATTATCCTGTTCAGTACCCCTCCGCTGTATTCAGCCGATACTGCCCGGTCTCCCGATATATAATCTCCGCCGGCGTTTACAAAGCGGTTTTTCAGGGCATTATCGAGCCTCAGTCCTAAAATCGATGGAGGGAGTGTGGGAATTTCATAAATATATTTCCCTGTAAGCTCTTCCAGTCTTCTCCTGATTGCAGTGTAGTTTTTTATTCCAAGAAAAGCAGGTAAAGATACTGCTTCCGCATCACCTGAAGCTTTTGTAATTTCATCTGCTATTCTGGGGAGGTATTTTTCAGTTTCAAAAATCCGTGCCAGGTCAATAGATCTGAATTCATGGAGATTTTTTTCTGTATTCATATAATAAGGAAGAGATATCTCACCTGAAATAATTTCAATATTCTTAAAGAGTATATTTTTTTTCAGGGCATCAATTGTCTGTGCCGGGTAATAATCTCTGAAACCGCTGAAGTTCAGGATGGCGATTTTGCTTTTATTGTGCAGAACCTTTATTGCCCTTTCATTGAATATGCTATCCTGTGAGAGGTAGGAGGGTTTAAGCGTACCTATTGCGCTTATATGAAAATGATTCAGTTCCCCGTTGCTGTTTAATGAAAGGGATTCCCTGCTCATCTCATCTTTAAAAAAAGCGATGCTTTTTTTTATAGTTTTGATCCCTACTTTTGAATAAGGGTGATTTTTCTGTTTAGCTATTATTCCTGAGATCTGGTCAAAAGGTTTCTTAATAATTTTACCCTTATTGTCGTATCCTGCCAGGTCAATTGAGCCTGATGAGAAATGGAGGGAATTCATCCCTCCTGAGATAATAGCGGTTTTTAATCCTTCAGAAGCGCAGCGGATGCCGCAGGTGAGCCCTGCCATGCCGCCCCCTATAATAAGACAATCGTATAACACAATATTTAACCCGTCTTTTTATTATTTTTATTATTATCGCCCAGGCCGAAAAGCCCCTGGTATATCCAGTATGTAAACTCTGACTCTCTGAGTCCATCACCCCATAGAACCGGCTTTATCCCTTTCCATCTTTCTTCAAGGAAATCCCCGAGCAGTTCAACTGAGCCTGAAGGGGTGGCGCCGCCGTATTCCTCAAAAAGCCCTGCTCCCCTGTAGGCGCATAATTCACCCTGGCAGGGGCCCATACCTATGCGGGTCCTTCTTCTCAAATCAATAAGATCACGTACCTTGAGATTTTTTATTGAGTACTCTATTTCACCTTCAGTGACCATTTCGCATTCACATATTAGTCTGTAATTCTTCTTTTTTTCTGTGAGTATGCTGTGGACCCTGTGGCCATGCCTGTAAAAGGTTGAACCAACAACAGAGTTGGGAATACCGCTGAAGGCCTTAACACTTTTTTTTCTGCTTAAACTCTCCTCTGAGCCGGGGAGGGGGATTTTATGGGTTTCACATTTCTTTTTTACACCCAGTTTTCTGCAGGCCATGTCAACCGCTTCCTCTGCCATGAGCCTGTATGTCATAAGTTTCCCGCCGGCAATTGTAATAATGCCTTCTATATTATCTCTCTGCTGATGATCTATAAGAGCAATACCCCTGGTAATATTTCTTCCATGAGTTTCTCCTGAAACAGCAAGAAGAGGCCTTATTCCACAGTATGCCCTGAGAGCCCTGGTTTTTTTTACATTGGGTATAAGTTTCTCTCCGTCATTGAGGAGAACAGAGATTTCGTAATCCTGCACATCAAGGTCTTCAATCTCATCATAGGGGATCTCCTTTGATGTTGTGCCTATGAGTGAAACAGTGTCGCCTGGAACAATTATATCACCATCTGCAGGGGGTCTGCACCTGTTTACAACCACATTGTTTATGCGGTAATCAATTATAAGCATTGAGCCTTTGGAGGGAAACATTTTAAGGTTTATACCTGCCATGTCGCAGATCTGCTGTCCCCATACACCTGCTGCGTTTATTACCAGTTCAGCCTTTATTTCGATCTCTTCTCCGCTATGGCTTACGCATTTCAGCCCGGTAACCCGGCCGTTTTGTACCATAACTTCTGTAACTGCAGTGTGGGTTAAGACTGTTGCCCCTCTCTCAGTAGCGTCGAGAATATTGGCAGATGAGAGCCTGAAGGGGTCAATAGTGCCGTCAGGTACTGTAATAGCAGAAAGAATTGCCGGATTAAGATTCGGCTCTATTTCCAGGGCTTTTTTGGTTGATATCTCTTTTGCTTCAATCCCGGCAAATCTGCATGCCTCAAGGAGCTTGCTGTGATAAACAGGATCATCTTCAGGGAGGGTAACAAAAAGCCCCCCGGTATTTTCAACGCAGTGCCTTGCGATTTTTTTAAGGATTTTGTTCTCCTTTATGCACTCTCTGGCTGATTCAATATCCTTTACAGCATATCTGGCACCTGAATGGAGGAGCCCGTGATTTCGCCCTGTTGTACCGGAGGCGATATCGTTTTTTTCAATAAGTACAGATTGAATCCCTCTCATTGAAAGGTCTCTCAGGATGCCGCAGCCTGTAGCACCGCCCCCAATTACTGCCACGGTAGTTTCTATAACATACATTAAGTCAAACCGGCCCTTTAATATTTTAATTATCGAAGAATTTAATAAAACCTATGGGAAAGTAATGTCAAATATTTTATCTGTTAAAATTATGTTTATAATCAGTTTAAGAAGGTGTATATTGCTGTAAATGATTAAAAAAACAGTAATTATTCCTGAAGATATTTTTTAGTGCAATAATGATGTTTTTCATATCCCTGCCGCCTGCAGCAGCGGGAATATGAGAGCATTTTATTCTAAATACAAGTTAAGGGATTAACACTGAAAAAAAAATTAAAAAATACTGAAAAAATTGACATTTAAAGTTCAGATAAGCAAAGTGTTAAATAATGGTGAAGAAATATGATTTTAGAAAAAATAGACAGCCCGGATGACTTGAAAAACCTCAGCGAAGAGGAGATGAACCTTCTTGCGGAAGAGGTGAGGGCCTATATGCTGGGCGTAGTTTCAAAGACCGGAGGGCATCTTGCTTCATCCCTGGGAGTGGTGGAGCTGACTATTGCTCTTCATCGGGTTTTTAATACCCCTTTTGACAAGATAATATGGGATGTGGGTCATCAGGCCTATGCGCATAAAATCCTTACAGGCCGCAGGGAAAAATTCAGGGAGATGCGGCAATACGGGGGGATAAGCGGTTTCCCCAAAAGGAATGAGTCCCCCTATGACGCCTATAATACCGGTCACAGCAGTACAAGTATATCCCTTGCTGTTGGTGAAGCTGTTGGAAGAGATCTTCAGGGCGGTAACTACAAAGTGGCAGCTGTTATAGGTGATGGCTCACTTACAGGGGGCATGGCCTTTGAGGCGCTTAACCATATAGGGCATATCGGGAATGATGTAATAATAATTCTTAATGATAATGAGCTTTCAATTTCGGAAAATGTAGGGGCATTGTCAACATATTTAACTGAAATGATTTCAAGGAGTCTTTATAACCGCGTAAGAAAAACAACCATGGAAATGGTAAAGTCTATACCTTTTTGCGGGAAGCATATATATAATTTTTTAATAAGGCTTACCGGATCTTTTAAAAGCCTTATTATACCGGGGCAGCATTTTGAAAATATGGGGATACGATACTTCGGCCCTGTTGACGGCCATAATATACCAAAACTTATTGAAATACTTGGCAGGGTAAAGAGTATAAATTCGGGGCCCAAACTTGTACATGTAATAACTAAAAAGGGGAAAGGTTATTTTGCTGCAGAGGATGATCCTTGCAGTTTCCACGGAACCGGCCCCTTCTGTACTGAAACAGGGGAGAGGGCAAGGGGTAACGCCTGTGAGTCATATTCCTCAGTAGCAGGTAGAACTCTTGCTGAAATTGCAGGAAAAGATCATCTTGTTGCTGCAGTAACTGCTGCGATGAAGGAGGGTACGGGCCTTTCTGCCTTTGAAAAGGTTGCTCCTGAAAGACTTTTTGACGTGGGTATCGCAGAACAGCATGCTGTAACATTTTCTGCAGCCCTTGCTTCAACAGGACTTAAGCCTTTTGTGTGTATATATTCAACCTTTCTGCAGAGAGCCTATGATCAGCTTATACACGATGTGGCTATTATGAATCTCCCTGTAAAGTTTCTTATAGACAGGGCAGGGATAGTGGGCGAGGATGGTGAAACTCATCACGGCGTTTTTGATTTGGCAATGCTGAGGAGTATCCCGAATTTTATTTTTCTGGCACCTTCAAACGGTGCAGAGTTAAGGGATATGATCTACTATGCATGGAAGTATGAGAGCGGGCCTATAGCTATAAGGTATCCCAGGGGCGCTGTTGAAATACCCTGCGTTGATGTGGAAAATCCCTCGGAATTTGTTCCGGGGAAAATTAAGGTCATGTCCCGGGGATCAGATATTGCAATTATTGCTGCAGGAGACATGGTGAATACTGCTGTAAAAGTGAAAAGTATTCTTGAAAGCAACGGCTACAATGCATCTGTTGTAAATCTTCTTACTGTTAAGCCTCTCGATATTCATGGGCTGACTGATGTAATAAAAGAATCGGAATTTTTTATTACTCTGGAAAATGGTGTGATTGACGGCGGAATAGGTGAATTTATTTATTCTAATCTCGGCTCTGAACTGGCATGCCGCAGGCTTTTCAGCGGCGGTTTCCCCGATACATTTGTTACTCACGGCAAGTCGGACCAGCTTTTCAGTGATTACGGCATTGCTCCTGATGAGCTGTATAAAAGAATTATCGATGGATTTTCTAAAAAAAAGTCTGTTAAAAGAATTGATGCTGTATCATGATTAAATTTTTTCAGATGAGCAGAACTTACCCTCCGGTTAACAGGGGGAATACTATTGGATTGGTGAAAATATATGAGACCTCAAGGTAATATCCCCCAGAAATATCAGAAAGTTCTCGAAATGGATCAGGTTCTTAGAAAACTCATTGCTGAGTATTATATGGCCCTGAATGAGATGAAGGATTCAGGGAAATCGGTTGAACTCCTTGCAAGCCATGTGGCAATTATGGTCGAGATGATAAATGAGTTTAAGAAAGGGTGATTTTTTATCAGTAATTATTCCTGAAGATTTTTTTTAGTGCAAGAATGCTGTTTTTAATATGGGGCTGTCTCAAAAGTCAGATTTTCTGGGATTTGTCATTCCGGTTTTGCAACTTCAATTATTGCAAATACCGGAATCTCCTGATTAAATCAGGCCTAAGAGATACCGGCATTACGCTACGCTACAGCCGGTATGACAAGGAAATTACTTTTTG
>Ga0334882_1000833_pt1 | contig 42457 bp, 23 predicted proteins | sample GraSluR1_MG_5_FD_207226 | JGI IMG/M metagenome (GOLD analysis project Ga0334882, IMG submission 207226) | Sludge microbial communities from methane-producing bioreactor in Wageningen University, Netherlands - Granular Sludge_15_04-R1 | ecosystem: Engineered > Bioreactor > Anaerobic >... | reverse complement strand
TATGAGCATCACGCTTTTTCATAAAACCCCCATTTTGCAGGCCCTTTCGTTATCCCTGCGCTTTTCTCAGGCGCCCGACGACGAAAATCAGCTGTATTTGCAGGGAATTTAAACCGGACAGCAGTGAAATCAATCATAACCAAACCCTTCCTCCTGTTTGAACCATCGGGTTTTCTGACGCCAACATAATCGACGAACTACTATTTGCGCAAGTCTTAATCAATTATATATCTCGAAATTATTGGCCCACATTGTATCCTGCCCACACATGCGGCTCGTGCGGACCATCCGGATCCTCCTGCTGGCGCTGGTACTACTGCCCGCGCTGGCCCATGCCTCATTTCGCCTCGAGGTCACGGGGCTTCGCGGCAACCTGCTGGAAAATGTCCGGCTTTTTGTCGGCGAACCCGCCAGTTCCGATCCCCTTGTGGTGCGGCGACACGCGGAACAGGCCGAAGGCCGGGCCCGGGAAGCCCTCGAAGCCCTCGGCCACTACGATGCCGATATCCGGGTTTCCGCCCGTCGCGATCGCGATACTCTTGTGATTCATCTGGAAATCGATCCCGGCGAGCCCATCCGCCTGGGCACCGTCCAAATCGATCTCGAAGGCGCCGCCGCCGAGGATCCCGCCTTTGCCGAGTGGCTCGCCCGTCTCCCGCTGCGCGAAGGCGACATTCTCCATCACGGCCGCTACGAAGACGCCAAGCGTGCCCTTGAAACTCTTGCGCTATCCCGCGGCTATTTCGATGCCGAGTTTCTTCAGCACGAGATCCGCATCCATCGCTCCGACCGGCGCGCAGACATTTTCCTGCGCTACGAAAGCGGCCCCCGCTACCGTCTCGGGCCGGTTCGCTTTCCCGCCACCCCCCTGCACGAACGCCTTCTGATCCGCCTGGTTCCCTTCCAGACCAACCAGCCCTACTCCGCCGAAGAGGTCGCCGCCCTGCATCGCGACTTCATCAACAGCGACTACTTCGAAGAAGTCCGCTTCCGCCCCCGCCCCGAAGAAGCCGACGAACATCTCGCCGTGCCCATCGATGCCGACCTCAAGGCCGCGCCCCGAAACCGGGTCGGCATCGGCGTCGGCGCCACCACCGATGTCGGCCCGCGCCTGCGCCTCGAATGGGCCTGGCCCCGCGTCAACGCCCGCGGCCATTCCGCGCGCATCCACAACGAGTTGTCCCTGGTCCGCCAGGACGTCTCGGCCCAATACACCGTTCCCCTCCGCCCGCCGCTCGACCACCAATTGCATTTCACCACCGGCCGGCAACGCGAAGACATCGAAGACACCGAAACCGAAACCCTGCGCGCGGAAGTCCGCCGTCGCCGTCTGTGGAAAAACGGCTGGCAGCACAACCTCTTCATACGCTGGGAGCGAGAACACTATACCCAGGCCGATGTCCGCGACACCACCACCCTTACCATTCCGGGGTTCAGCATCGGCCGCACCCGCCGCCGGGGGCTGCCCCTCGTCACCCGCGGCGACCGGATCTACGGCCTCTTCGAGGCCGCCCACCCCGACCTCTTCTCCGATATCGCCATCGCCCGCATGCTGCTGCAATCCAAAATCACGCGCTCGCTTGGGCCGCATCGGCTCTCCGGCCGCATCGAATATGGCGCGCTCGACACCGAAGACTTCGACCGCACCCCGCCCTCCCTGCGCTTCTTTGCCGGCGGCGACCAGAGCGTGCGGGGCTTCGGCTATCAGACGCTCGGCCCCCGCAACGACGACGACGATCTCACGGGCGGCCGCTTCCTGGCCACCGGCAGCCTGGAATACACCTATCAGTTCACCGCCAAGTGGGGCGCCGCCCTGTTCTATGATATCGGCAACGCCTCCGCCGACCGGCGCTTTGCCGAGGGATTCGCCGAGGGCACCGGATTCGGCCTGCGCTGGCTGTCTCCGCTGGCCCCGCTCCGACTCGATTTTGCCTGGGGGGTCAGCGAATCCGATCCACCCTTCCGTGTCCACTTCTCCATGGGGACCGACCTGTGAACGCCCCCAAAACCAAACCCACCCGCCGCCGCCGCATGCGCCGCCTGCTGGCCGGGACGATCCTCATCAGCTTGATCCTGTCTGCGGGCGCGGTCTATCTGCTCACCACCACCTCCGGCGCGCGCTGGCTCAGCCGTCGCCTGCCGCGATTTATCCCCGGCCTTTCGGTCTCCGTCGCCGAGGGCTCCCTCTGGCGGGGGCTGCACCTCGACCCGTTCCAACTCACCAACGACCACATTCAACTCACGCTCGCGACCGTTGACGCCCGCTGGTCCATCGCCCTCTATCCGCGTCCAACCCTTCATCTCCAGCGTGTTCATGTCGATGGGTTCGATCTCCACGTCGCCCCCGCCCCCCCGCGGGCCGCGACCGAGCGCCCCGAACCCCGGCCCCTGCGGATTCCCATCCAGGTCTTCTTCGGTGATATTCAGTTGAGCAACGCCCGCGTCACAACGGAAGCCATCGAACTCGATCTCGGATCGGCCAAGGCGACCGGAACGCTTAAAGATTCGCAACTCGATATCCAGACCCTGCAGCTCCGGGAAATCCACGTCCTCAAGACCCGTCCGCCCCCACCCGTTCCCGACCCCCGCCCGGCGTGGTATGAAGCCCTCGACCCCGCCAACCGTCAGCCGGTGATCCTGCCCGACATCACGCTGCCCCTGCCCATCCGAGTTCGTCACGCCACCCTCGAACACGCCACCTGGCAAGCCAGCGACGCCACCCAGCGGATCGAACAGATCCACACTGTCGCATCCATGCAAACCAACCTTCTTCAGATCGACACCTTCGATCTCCGGCACGAGCAGTTTGATTTCGCGGCGCGGGGGTCCATTCAGTTTTCCGGCGAATGGCCCCTCGACCTGTCCGCCCGGTTCCGCTCCCGCCACCTCATGGCTCCACACGGCCTATCCGTCGACCTGGCCCTTCGAAACAGTCTGAACCAACTCGAATTCGATCTGGTCCTGCATCAGCCCGCCGTACTCACGGGACGAGGCGTCATCCACCCCCTGCAACCGCATCTGCCCGCGCAGGTCGACATCTCCTGGTCCCGGCTGGCCTGGCCGCTGCACGACGAACCCACCATCGAATCTCGCGATGGATCCTTCCACGTCGACGGCTCTTTGAATACCTATCAGATCAAGGCCGACCTCGGCGTACGCAGCCCGGTCCTTCCCGAAGGCCGCTGGGTTCTGGACGCCCAGGGCGACCTGCGCCAAGTCGACGTGCGGGCCCTCGCGGGGGAACTGTCCGGCCAAACGCTGCAAGCCTCCGGCCATTTCGCCTGGGCCCATCCCATGGCATGGGACGTGGCCGTTTCCCATGGCCCAAATGCTTTCGAACTCTCCGGCTCCCTCGATGACGAACTGCTGGCCACCGGCCGGATCGATCTCCCAGACCTCGGCTCGCTCCTGCCCGATCTCGCCGGCAACATCACTGGCGACTGGGCCATCCAGGGCCCACCCAACCAACCCGATATCCGGATCGATCTGCAAGGCCGCCAGCTCGCCTTTCGCGATCACGCCCAGTTGGAATCCGTGGACGTGGAAGCTCGCATCAACGCTCTCGGCCACGCGGAGAGCCGCGTCCACATCACGGCCGACTCCCTGGACTTCCCCTCCCACGATATTGCCATCGATGCCGCCACCCTGGCGCTGACCGGCGACCGCCGTCAGCATCGCCTTACGCTCGACGGCAACGGGGAGCAAGCCGCGATCGCCCTGGTCCTCCGCGGCGGACTGGACGACACCCCGTTTGCCTGGTCCGGTCTCTTCGAGCAAGCCAACATCGCCGCCCGCGGCCAGGCGTGGAAACTCGACCCGCCCACCGCCCTTCACTATGCCCCCGATGCCCGTCAAGTCACCATCGCGGCCCATCGCTGGCTCCATGCCGATGACGTCCTGCTCATTCCCGATCCGCTGATTCTCGGCGCCGAAGGACGGGCCCACCTGCAACTCGATGGATTCGAACTCGCCGAATTTCATTCGTTGCTCCCCGACGACTTGCAACTGCGCGGAACCCTCGCCGCCGAGATCGATGTGAACTGGACGCCCGGAGAAGTGCCTCAGGGAAAAGCGTCGCTCGAACTCCACCAGGCCGGGCTGCGCCTGACCGTGGCCGACGGCCTGTTTATCGATGACGCGCCGCCGCTGGATGTTGCCTTTGAAACCGTCGCCCTCACGACCACCATGACCGGTGACCGGCTCGAAGCCCGATTCCAACTCGAAGCCCCCGGGCTGGGCGCCGCACGTGCCCAAACCGAGATCCGAATCACCCCGGAGCGTTCGTTCGACACCTGGTCCGGGCATGTCGCGCTGGAAGATCTCAAGCTCGACATCCTCCAACCTTTCCTGGACGATCTGCTTACCCTGTCCGGCGACATCCATGCCGATGTGCATTTGTCCGGAAGCCCCCGCCGCCCCCTCGCACATGGGCAGATCCGCCTGACCAACGGGATCGTCGAACCCGCCGCCTTTCCGGTCACCTTGGGCGATATTCACCTCACCGGCATGCTGCACGGCGACCGCGCCGAGTGGGACGGTGGCTTCCGCAGCGGACAAGGCCAGGCCACCCTGCAAGGCGACATGGCCCTGCTCGAAAACGAATGGGCCGCCACCCTGCACCTCGTCGGCGACCGCCTCGACCTGGCCTATGGCACCCTCGCCACCCTCCAGGCCTCCCCCGACCTGCGGCTCGATCTCGAACCCGGTTCCGTCGTCCTGGCCGGGACCGTGCGCGTTCCCCGCGCCCATATCGCCATCCAGCACCTTCCCGAATCCGCCGTCCGCCCCTCGCGCGACGTCGTGATGGTTGAAGCTCTGTCCGGGTTCGATCCCGCGCCGGCCTCCCCGCCGGCAACGGAGTGGTCGCGTTCCATCGATCTCGATTTGCGCCTAGGCGACGAAATCCAGCTTCGCGGCATGGGGATCACCGGGCGCCTCGAGGGCACCCTGCGCGTCCAGCAGACCGGGCATTCCGTGCCGCGAGCCTTTGGGGAGCTGCGGATCGTCGACGGCCGCTACCGCGCCTATGGCCAGCGGCTCCAGATCCGGCGCGGACAGCTCGTATTCGCCGGGCCGGTCGACCAGCCCACCCTCATGATCGAAGCCGTCCGCGAAATCCCCGCCCACGACACCACCGCCGGGCTGCGCGTCGAGGGCCGTCCCGACGACCTCAAATCCAGCCTCTTCTCCGAACCCACCATGGCCGAAGAAGACATCCTGGCCTTCCTGCTGCTGGGGCGGCCCCTGGAGCGCGGCGAAGAGAGCGAAACCAACGTCATGCTCGCCCGCGCCGCCATTGCGCTGGGCATCGCCGGCGGCGGCAGCACCATCACCTCCCTCGGCGAATCGCTGGGCATCGAGGATATCCAACTCGACACCGCCGGGGAAGGCGACGACACCCAGGTGGTCGTCAGCGGACAAGTCTCCCCACGCCTGCAGCTCAGCTACGGCGTTGGCGTCTTCAACGCCGACCACACCCTCACCGCCCGCTACCGTCTCGCCCGCCGCCTCTTCCTCGAGGCCGTCTCCGGCCTCGAAAGCTCCCTCGACCTCCTCTACACCTTCCGCTTTTAGCAGACGGGGTCAGGCCGTAACAATACACTTTGAATGGTTGGTGCCGGTCGGCGGGTTTTCCACGCCATGGAAAACTGTTCGGGATATTTTCCACACCATGGAAACCCCCGCTGGAGATCGAAAAAGGATCAGATCCAGCCCTTGCGTCGGAAGAACGCCAGCATGCCGACAGCCATGGCGAGCATCAGGCCCAGGACGACCGGGTAGGCCAGCGGGCGGTGCAGTTCGGGCATGAACTCGAAATTCATGCCGTAGATGCCCGCGACGAAGGTCAGGGGGATGAAGATGGTGGCGATAATGGTCAGCACCTTCATGATCTCGTTCATGCGGTTGCCGGCAACGGACATGTAGAGGTCGGTCAGGCTCGAGAGCAGGTCGCGATAGGTTTCGATCGTGTCGATGGCCTGCACCGCGTGGTCGTAGAGATCGCGGTAATACATGTCCAGTTTATCGCTGATGAGGGCGGTGCGGATTTTCTGGATGGCCCCGACCAGCTCGCGCAGCGGCCAGGCGCAGCGGCGGATGAAGATGACCTGTTGTTTCAATGCATGGATTTCCCTCAACAGCTCCGGGGACGGCTTGCGTTCCAGCAGCTCATCGTCCAAATCCGAAATGCGGTCGCCCAGCGCTTCGAGGACCGAGAAATAGCCATCAATCACGGCATCCAGCAGGGAATAGACCAGGTAGTCGGCTTTCATCGTGCGAATGCGGCCGCGCCCCGTCCGGATTCGTTCCCGCACGATGTCAAACACATCGCCGGGGGCCTCCTGGAAAGAAATCACGTGTCCCTTGCCGAGAATCAATCCCACGTGCTCCGTGATAATCGCGGCCGGGTCGTCGGCATCCACGCGCAGCATTTTGAACGTCAGGAAGGCATAGTCGTCAAACAACTCGAACTTCGGCCGCTGCCGGGTGTTGGCGATGTCGGAGAGCGTCAGCGAGTGGATCTGATGCCTACGGCCGATCTCTTCGATCAGGGCCACATCGTTGAGCCCCTCGACATTCAGCCAATGCACGGCGCCATGCCGCGAACCGAGGTCCACCTCCTGGATCGACACCTCCGGGACCTCCGAAACGGCCTTGTCATCGTAGACCATCAGTTGCATCCGGGGCGGATGAACCAGATCCTTGCCGACATAGATCACGGTTCCAGGCGGCAATCCCATCTTTCGATTCTGGCCTTGCAACGATTCTCTTAGGCTGTCTGTCATCGGATCCTCCGATTGCCACGCAGTCTAGACGGGCGCCGCGCCGCTGGCAAGTCATATACGGGGTCAGGCCGTAACAATACACTTGAAATTGACAAGGTTCGGGGGATTCGGGTAGACAGGGGCATCATGGCCAGACCACCGAGGATAGAATTCGAGGGTGCGCTGTATCACGTGACCAGCCGGGGTAACGCGCGACAGATTATCTTCCACACTGACCAAGACCGCCAGCGGTTCCTTCGCCAACTGCAGGACAACCTGGAGCAGTATGGGGTGATTCTGTACGCGTGGGTTCTGATGTCGAACCACTACCACCTGGTGGTGCGCACGCCGCGGGCGAACCTGGGGCGGTTCATGCAGCGGCTGAACAGCAGCTACAGCCTTTACTACCGGTACAAGCACGCCAAGCCCGGCCACGCGTTCGGGGGGCGCTACAAGGCGCCACTGGTGGAGTCGGACGAGTACCTGCTGGCGTTGACCCAGTATGTTCATTTGAATCCGGTAAAGACCAAGGCAGCAAAGCAGAAGACTCCCCGAGAGCGGATTCGGATGCTGGAGGCGTATTCGTGGAGCAGCTACTCGGATTACGTGAAGAGCCGGGCGCCGGCGACATGGCTGGATTACGAAGTGCTGAAGCAATATGGACGAAACCTGGAGGAAGCCCGGCGACGCTACCGGGCGTACATGCAGGCGATGGTGGCGGAAGATGCCGAACCGTTGAAAGACTTGATGGGGCGCTCCATGTATGCTCTCGGGAGCGAAGAATATGTCGAGAAGGTGGAAAAGGACCTGTCGGGCGGAAAAACGGGGCAAGCCAAGGATGCAGACATTTATAGGCCGTGGCGGGGAATCGAGCTGGCGGTTATCGATCAAGCCGTGGCGAAAGCCTATGGAATCGAGGCCGGCCAATTGAGGAAGCATGGGCGCTCCGCGGGTGGGGCGAAAGCGGTGGCGGTGGAGTTGGCGACAAGATGGAGTGGCTTGACGCAGAGAGAAATTGGCGCCTACTACGGAGGCATCAGCGGCCAAGCCGTCTACATGATGCGCCAGAGATTGAAGAACAACTCCAGAATCAATTGGTCGGAATTGGAAAGCACGTTTTCAAAAGAGTGTATTGTTACGGCCTGACCCCGATGCGACCCGACCCACAAGTCAATCCGGCGCTGGAGATGGCGTTCGACCACATCCGGCTTACGGGTCAGTCCTTGTTCCTGACCGGCAAGGCGGGGACCGGGAAGACGACGTTCCTGCGCTCGCTGCGGGAACGCCTGCCCAAGCAGATGGTCGTGGCGGCCCCCACGGGCGTGGCGGCCATCAACGCCGGCGGTGTCACGTTGCACTCGTTCTTTCAGTTGCCGTTTGGCCCGCTGGCGGGCCGCGACACCGAATCGCAGCACTTCCGCTTCTCCCGCGACAAGATCGCGATGATCCGCGGCATGGACCTGCTGGTCATTGACGAAATCAGCATGGTGCGCGCCGACCTGCTGGATGCCGTCGATGGCGTCCTGCGCCGCTACCGCGACCGCCTCAAGCCGTTTGGCGGCGTCCAGCTCCTGATGATCGGCGATCTCCAGCAGCTTTCGCCGGTCGTGAAGGAGAACGAATGGGAACTGCTCAAGGACCATTACGACACGCCCTATTTCTTCGGCAGCCGTGCCCTGCGAGAAACCGACTATGCCTGCATCGAACTCACCCAGGTGTATCGCCAGCAGGACGGCCGGTTTCTGGATCTGCTCAATCTCGTTCGCGAGAACCGGCTGTCGCCCGACGCGCTGGCGGAACTAAACCGCCGCCACCTTCCGGGGTTTTCGCCAGCCGACGCCGACGGCTACATCACGCTGTGCACCCACAACGCGCAGGCCAACCGGCTGAATGACGCCAGGCTGCGCGCCCTGGCGACCCCGGCCGTCCGTTTCGTGGCCGAGATCCACGGCACCTTTCCCGAACTGGCCTATCCCAACGACCCGCAGATCGATCTCAAGATCGGGGCGCAGGTCATGTTCGTCAAAAACGACCCTTCGCCCGACAAGCGTTTTTTCAATGGCCGAATCGGGCGCGTGACGGCCTTGGAGGATGGCACCGTGCGGGTCCGGTGCCCGGACGATCCCGGGGACATCGTCGTGGAACCCATGCCGTGGGAGAACATCCGGTACGCAATCGACCCCGACACCCGCCGCATCTCGGAAACCATCGAGGGCACGTTCACGCAGATTCCGCTGAAGCTCGCCTGGGCCATCACGATCCACAAGAGCCAGGGTCTCACGTTCGAGCGGGCGATCATCGAAGCGGACGCCTCGTTCGCGCACGGCCAGGTCTATGTCGCCCTGTCCCGCTGCAAGACGCTGGAAGGCCTGGTGCTGCGCACCCCGCTGCACCCGCGCAGCATCATCACCGACGACGCGGTGTCGGGATATATCCGGGATATGGCCGCGCGCCGCCCCGACTCCGCCCGTCTCGAACGGGAGCGCTTGACCTATCAGCGCGAACTGCTGGTGGAGTTGTTCCAGTTCCACCGCTTGCGCTATCACCTCAACGCCCTGCTGGAACTGGCCGATCTACACCGCGGCAGCCTCCTGCCCGGCCTGATCGAACAGTGTGCCCATCTGCACGACACCGCCCGAGCGGACCTGGTGGCTGTCGGCGACAAGTTTCTTCGGCAGATCGATCGACTGCTGAGGGAAGAGCCCGACGCCGAGATCAATCCGGCCCTCCGGGAACGGCTGCAAAAGGCCGCGGGCTACTTCGAAGACAAGCTGCTTCACGGCATACTGGAACCGATGGTCGACACCGACCTGGAGATCGACAACCAGGCGGTACGGCGCCAGTTGGCCCGGATCCGGGACAAGGCCGAAGCCGAAGCGCGCATCAAGCTCGCCGGCATCCAGTCTTGCGCCGGCGGATTCGACGTCCAGCGGTTTCTGGCCGCGCGTTCCTCTGCAACTTTGCGTGTTCAACCCGCCGCCAAAACATCCAGAGCCCGCCGCAAGGGAAAACCCGCCGCGGAAGCCATCGATGTCACGGCCGCCCCGGATCATCCGGAACGGTTCGAAGCCTTGCGCGCCTGGCGCACCCGTCAGGCGGCGGAACAACAGGTCCCGGCCTACTGCATCTTCTCGCAAAAGGCGCTTTATGCCTTGGCGTCGGCGGCGCCCAAAACCCAGGATGAGTTGCTGGGCATCCACGGCATCGGGCCCCGAAAAGCCAAGCGATACGGCGAGGCCATCCTGTCGCTCATTCGGGAGTGTAGCGACACTCGTTGAGGACAGTTCCGCCCGATCCGCCGCGCCTGGTGGGCGCAGCGACAGGCAACCGCGGCCATAAAAGATATGTGAGACCGCCCAGGCCGCATGGCAAGCCGGAGCACAGCTATTGATTACTGGCCTGTTTATATGCGCGCGAAGAGGTCCGCCGCAATATCTGTATCATATTGACATATAGTTAATTGTGCCGGCAGCCAATCTTTCCGCCTAGTCTATATTCTTAACGTAAAATTTATATTTTTTTTGATTGCCATGGCTTGACCAGAAGAACAAAAATCGGGGTCAGAGGAAGTCGCCCGTACCGCGTATTCGTTGTGGTGGTGTCGGTTAGGCTGTGACTTCACGTGAATGTTAAAAAGAAATCCTTAACTGGGAGGCGACAATGAACTCACGAATGAGTCGTTTGGGTTGGATGGTGGTGGTGGTGTCGGTTGTAATGTCGTGGGGCTCCACGGGTTTTGCGGAAGAATCCCCGCCCGCCGAGGAGGTGGCGGAGCGTTCCTGGAGCGTCCCCCTCACCCTCGGGATCTACGGGAACGAAGAGGATGTCTACACCCAAGCCGACTTGCTGGTGCCCCTCTACAAGTATGATCGGGGCATTCTCTTCATCAACCCGCGTGCCACGTTGACGGACTACGACGAGGAGGAGGTCAATGTCGGCCTGGGATGGCGGCATCTGATCGAGTGGAAACTGCCCTTTGTGTTGGGCGCGAACGTATTCTACGACAGCCGGTGGACCCAGAACGACAACCGGTTTGATCAGGTAGGCGCCGGCGCCGAATTCCTCAGCGACTGGGTGGACGCCCGTGCGAATTACTACTGGCCGGAAGATGACGCGTATGTGATTGAATCCGCCCAGACCGAAACCGTAACGGTTGAGCAGAAGACCAAGCAGCGGCGGGATGCGCTGGGATGGGGTGATCCCTACGGCCGCATTCACCAGGTGGTCCAGGACCACACCACACGGATCACCACCAGCCGGATTACGACCCGCCACACCCTTCGACAGTATTATGAGCGCTTTGAGGCTGCGATGGAAGGTTGGGATGCTGAGATCGGACTGCGCTTACCCATCCTGACAACGTATCTCGAAACGCGGATTTTCGCCGGTTATCAGCGCTTTGAACACCCCTTTGAGGCCGGTGATCTCAAAGGGTGGAAAGCCCGGGTAGAAGTACGGGCGCTGGACGGATTGCTGACGTTTGACGGGCAGTGGTTCGAAAACGAAGAGTTGAACAGCACCGATTATCTGGTGGGCGCCCGGCTGCGCCTGCCCTTCGATATTGGCGCCCTCTCCCAGGGCCGCAATCCCTTTGCCGGCACCCGCAGGGGTGAAACGCGTGACCTGCGCGACCGTCTCGATGAGATGGTGATGCGGGATCCCAAGATCCAGGTAACGGAATCCGATTTCATCGAAAATCTCGATCTGCGCGATGAATCCTCTGAGCGCAAGGTCAAGACCCGGACCACGGACGAGATTAGCCGGATCGTTCTGCTGGACGATGTTCGGTTTGTGGATGGCGACGTAGCGATCTCCGGCGATGGCACGGCGGAACGCCCCTACCGCAGCATCCAGGAAGGCGCCGATACGGTCTTTGGCCAGCGCAATGTGTATGTGCACAACGCCGCCTACTCTTATAAGGAAAATGTAACGCTCCAGCCCGGCACCACCCTGTGGGGCAGCGGGGTTCAGATTGTCGGCATGGAGAACCGCACATATGGCAGCGGCATCATGCCGATTGTCGATGGCCTCAGTCGTGGACCATCCATCACTCTTTCTGACCGTAACACCGTCCTTGGCTTCCAGGTCCGCAATACGGACATGGGCGGACCCGCTCTGCTTGCCGAGATCGATGGCTTACCGGCGGTCGACATCAGTCGCGTGGGCATTTTCGGCAACAACGCCACCGACCTGCTGATCACCCGCAACCTGATCTCCGGAACAGCCGGCGACGGCGCCCTCTTTCTGCGCAGGGGCGACTTCCGTCTCGACTTCACCCAGAACACCGTCCAGAACGCCGGGGGCGACGGCCTGCGCATTGAGGCCGCCGGGGCCAGTGGCTTCTTCGACACACGCATCCAGGACAGTCAGTTCATTAACAACGCCGGATCGGGATTGAATCTGAACGCCGGCAACTATGACGTCGCTTCGGTCCAGATCAATGACAGCCTCTTTGCCGGAAACGCCGGAGATGGCGCACAACTCTTGGTGGAAAACGTAGGCGCTGCGGCCATTGGCATCGAGGGCAGCCAGTTTGCCAACAACGCGGGCAATGGCCTGAGCGCGGCGGCAGTCAATATCGAAGAATTTGCCCTGGGTATTCAAGACAGCTCCTTTGACGGCAACGCCGTCCATGGCTCACAACTCGTCGTAGATACTGTGGACATGGCCGCCATCGGTATTGAGGGCAGCCAGTTTGCCAACAACGCGGGCAATGGTCTGAGCGCGGCGGCGGCCAACACCGATGAATTCGCCATGGGAATCGTGGACAGCGCATTCACAGACAATGCCGGTCATGGCGCACAACTCTTGGTGGAAAACGTAGGCGCTGCGGCCATTGGCATCGAGGGCAGCCAGTTTGCCAACAACGCGGGCAATGGCCTGAGCGCGGCGGCGGCCAACACCGATGAATTCGCCATGGGAATCGTGGATAGCTCCTTCACGGGCAATGAGGCAAATGGCGCACAACTCACGCTGGGCGGGATCGAGACTGCCACCGTCGGCATTCAGGGCAGCCGCTTTGCCGACAATAATCAAAATGGCCTGGAGTTTTTTGCCTTCGAGGGAAGCCAACTTGACCTCGGCATTCAGAATAGCGAATTCACGGGCAATGCGTGGTCTGGTGCCGAACTCGTAACTCGGGACTACGAATTCACTCTCGCTCGAATTCTGGACAGTGTCCTGTCCAACAACGGCATGGAAGGGTTGTACGTCGAGAATTTCGATAATCTGACCTCCATGGTCCTGGTGTCCGGTGTCACCGCAAACAACAACGATTGGTCCGGGGTGGATGTCAGCCAATATGACAACCTTCTGTCCATGGCCAACCTGTCCAGCATCGTGGCTAACGACAACCGCCAATGGGGCGTCAATCTGGACCAGAATTCCGTGGTGTCCATTGGTATCGTTGGCATGCCGGAAGGCTTCGGCGACGTGGTCAACGGTTTGCTGGATTTGGCCGGGCTGGAACTTCCCGAAGAACTGCTGCCCTTCTTCGATCCGGCGGGAGGCATCGAAGCCCACCGCAACCAGTGGGATGGCGTGGCCGGGCTCATCGAAGGCGATTTGGTGGCTCTAGGCGCCTTCTTCGACATCCATGCTACGGGCAACCAGGATTGGGGCGTGGAGGCGGAGGTCATCAGCCCGTTCGTCGCGCTGGGTCTGGCCGGGTCCTCGCAGAATCTGGCAGAAATCCTGCAACTGGGCCAGGAGGTCGCCGGATTCTTCGATCTGGACTTGCCGCTAACCATTCCAGGCGGCGGTCAGATGGTGGCCAACGACAACAACGCCGGTGGTGTTTCACTGGACGTTCAGGCTGGACTGGGCGCGCTGGCCGCGCTGGTTGGTGCAGAGACTTCCGGCAACACGGGAATAGGCGCATCCGTCTCCAGCCAAGCCGGGGCTCTGGCCCTGGCCGCTGCCGCACGGCTCAACTCCACGGACAACGACAACGGTAATCTCGACCTGAACGCGATGGCCGGCGGGTTGGCCCTGGGCCTCATTGCCGATGTCAACGCCTCGGACAGCTCGGCCGGATACGGCATCAACGCCAACGTGGAGAGCGAGGGCCTCGCCGCGCTCCTGACCCTTTCGACCGACGCGCTGCGGCCCTTGGCCGGGGTCTTGGGCGAAACCTTCCTCGGCGAGCCCTATGACCTCCCCGGCGACCCATGGGGCCCGGTTACCGCCCACAACAACTTCGGCCCTGGCATCATCGCCAACGTCGATGGCGGCAATCTAGCCTTGGCGGCATTTATCGATACTCAGGCCAACAGTAACGACACCGGCTTCCAGGTTGATGTCCAGTCGGAGTTCGGCACGGCGGCGGCCGCCTTCCTTTCCACCGATCTGATCTACGATTTCGTATCGGATCTGATTGGTGGCGACCCCATCCCCGGCGCGGGACTGGGCGGCATCCAGGCCAGCGGCAACCACACCGGTAACGGCATTGATCTCAATGTCGATGGCTATGACATGGCGTTGGCCCTGCTGGCGGGGGTCGAGGCCAACAACAACCTGGGCAGTGGCATCAATGCAAACTTGAACTCCGACGATGGCGGGGCCTACAGCATTCTGGTTGGTGTGGACGCCAACAACAACCTGACGGGCGACGGCATATCGCTGAACCTGCGGAGTACATTTGAGGATGCCATAGTGGGCCTGGTCTATGTGGATGCCGACGAGAATGCTGGCATGGGCATTCGCATCAACGCCGTGAGCGACAACGCCTCGGCCTTCGCCCTCCTGGCGGATGTCGATGCGTATCGCAATGATGATACGGGCATCAACTTGTCCCTGACGGCGGCCGATGATGCCGCTGCCGCCATTACCTACACCTATGCAATCGACAACCGGGGCCGAGGACTCAATGTCGACATCAATGCGGGCGGAGATGCTTCGGTGTTTGCCGGCAGTACTGCCGCGGACGACCTGGACGCCGAATACAATATCAGCATGGGCCTGCTCGGGCTCGTCTACGGCTTGGTGCCGCAGGGTGAAAACCGGTTCAACGAGAATGATACCGCCGGCATGCGCGCCAACGTGTTCAGCGCAGGCGGCGATGTGCAGGCCATCGTCAACGATGTCATCGCCATGGACAACGGCACCCGGGGGGTGAATCTCATCCTGGATGCCGCCGCGGGTGATATCGATGCCATCCTCGCAAACATCGTCGCCTCGGACAACGACGGCCAGGGTGTTCGACTGGAACTCAATGGCGGCGCTGGCGGAGTCGGAACAGCCGATGCCCTGTTTGTCGGCAATACCATCATCGGAAGCGGTGGAAGCGGGCTCTTCATTCTGGGAAACTACTCGGGCGCTAATCTGACCCTCCGCGGCTCGTACAATGTTGTCGCCAACAACGACAACAACGGGGTCCATCTGCAGATGAACAACTTCGCCGCCGCCACGACCGTGGTTGACTTTGGCGGCGGCGCGACAGCCAGCGCCGGCCAGAACTCCCTCTACGGAAACGGCAACGCCGACTTCCGCTACAACGGCGTTCCGCAGGCATTCGCCCGGTTCAATTGGTGGGGTGTCACGCCGCCGGCCCCCGGACAGGTCGTCGGCAACGTGAATGCCGCTGACCCGTTGGCGGCCCCCCCTCCCCCGCCCCCTTGATTGGGCATTCCCTCTGCGGGGCCGGGCGCAAGCCCGGCCCCGTTTTTGCATCCATAGATTGTTGGGCGCTAGAAATTGACTATTCGAGGTTGAGACTGGCGCTCAATCTCCCCTCCTCCGATCCCCGTCAGCATTGAGGCCTCACCTTCAAGAATGCTTCGCGAATGAGACGGCAAAGGCGGCTTGGTTGATCGGCCGCGTGGCAAGCTGTCGTTGTCGGCTATGGCTGCCGATCCTCAACCCGACGCGCCCGGCGGGCGCATCTACAGTCTGAACATCCATGCCAATCCTGGTCGCCCTGGCACAATTGGCTATCCGGGTTGCGCCGACCGGGCCACTCCGATCCAGAACATGAAGAAGTTACATCCGGCCAATCCTGTTCGCCCTGTGACAATTGCTTGTCGTGGCAGCTTCGACCCGACAAGCCCAGGAATAATTTCTGAGGCGGCCGATCAGGGTTGATCGGGCCAGCGCACGCGGAGCTGGTAATAGTAGGTGCCGAGGGCGGCGGGCGCGGGATTCGTCCACGAGTTCAACGGCGGCGAAGCGGCGATATGGTCCATGTGCTGGGTATAGGCGCTCACGGCATTCGTGGCGCGCCAGACGGAATAAACGCGGCCAACCACGGCGGGCCACTGGAATATCAGGTCCGTCGACACGCCGGATTGAGCGATCAGCGGTTCCATCACCAGGGCGGAATCCTCCCGCGTAGGATCGGTGCCGGCGATGTACTCCTGCCAGTTGGTCATGCCATCGCCGTCGGGATCGGCATCGGGATGGGCGGCCGTAGGCCCGTCAAAGTACAACTCCTCCCACCAGTCCGGCAGGCCATCGCCGTCGGTGTCCGGCATGGAGGCGGTCTCCACGCCTGTGACAAGCACATCATCGAGCGCGATGTTGCTGGTGGTCTTGTTCCAAGTGAAACGGATCTGGGTGGCCGATTCGGAGAGCGTCATCGAGTAGGTCGTCCCAACGTTGGATGGATTGGTGATGACGCCCACCGTTGACCAGTTGCCGCCGATCTTCTGATCAATGACAAAGGTTCCCACACCGGCCGAGGTGACTGCGCGCATCCAGAACGTCAAATTGGTCGCCCCAAGAAACGTCGGGCTGACAATCGAATTGCCGATAGAGCCAAATCTGACCGAGGGGATGGCTTGGCCTGCATAAGAAGCAGAACTATAACTGTCCGCCCCGTTGAAAATCCATCCCGGAGGGGGCGTCGGCGCATCGTTAAATGGTTCGTTAATGATGACAACACTCGTGGGCGCGGCCGATTCCACGTAGGTCGCTGTCAGCGAATTGGTCGTGCCGTTGGTTGTGGCCGTGGAGACATCGGACGGCGCCGTCCAGCCGGAGACCGAACTGAAGGACACGGTATGCGCCCCCTCTGAAAGGCCCGTCTCAACGGCGGCGCTGGCGCGCCAGGATCCACCGTTCACGCGCCATTGGGCCCCGGCCGAGACGGCCCCAGCGGGCTGGATCGTGACGGATAGCGAACAAGACAGAGGGGTATAAGTCGCCGTGAGCACATTGGTTGCGCTGGCGGTGACCACGACCGATGTTGCCGACGGTGTGATGTAGCCCGCCAGGGGGCTGAAGGTGACTTGGTAGGTGCCGGGGTTGAGGCCGCCCCGCACGTTGCCGCTGATGTTAGTGGTGCCGTTGACGATCCAGCGGGCGACATTGGTCACGGCCAATGGCAACAGGGTCACCTTGACCGCTCCGGGCGTTGAGGCATCGCCGAGAAACTGCATGGCCTTGGTCATGACCGTGGCGCGGGTGGTTTCGTTGGTGATGGTCTCGAACGGAAAGCCCATCACAATGGTGCGATAGGTCGCGTTGCTGTACTGGATGATGGCGCCGCTGGTGCCGCCAGCGCTGGCCCCGTAGACCGCCGCGGTGACCGCCCCGTTTCTCCCGGCCAGCACGTCGGGCCAATTGGCCGCATAGATATGCGGCAGCAGGTTCGTGTAGTTGAACACGATGTTGGAGACGCCACTGAGAAATCCGCTGGCCGTGCCCGTTACTCGTCCGGTGTAGCTGCTGTCGTCCACGTAGGCCGTTCGCAGCACGTTGGTGAAGAAATTCAAGTCGGCCGACGATGACACCCCCGCCCGTCCCAGATCCCACCCGATTTCCGCGCCGGACACCATCAGCCGCCCGCCGGCGTTTAAGTAGGCTGTCACGGCGGTCTGCTCGGTGGAACTGAACGTCTCATCCACGGTGGACTCTTCGCCGAGGATCCACACCACCTTGGAATAATTGGTCAGCAGGGCCGTGGTGACGAGGGTGGAATCGGCATAGTCGAAGGTCTGCCCCGCCACCGCCAGGGCCAGGCCATGCTCCTTGACGTAGTCGAAGTGGTTCATCATCCGCGGGCGGACCAGGGTAACGTTGCCGTTCAGGGTGTTGGCGAAGTAGCGCGTGGGTGCCAATCCGGCGTCGTTGCGCTTGAATCCATCCACGACCAGCACGCCCGCCTTGGCGCCGCCGGCCGTCACGCGTACGCCCGCGACCGCCGAATTGGCCGATTCGCCGCCGGCATTGGTGGCGCACACGCGGAAGAAGATCGTGGCCCCGGCGTTCAGGTTGGTGATGGCCTTGCTGGTCGTACCGCCGCCGGATACCGGGATGGGATTGCCAAAGCCCTTGCCGTCCGTGGAGGTGTACAAGATGAATCCCTGCGGCAGGCCGCCGCTGGCGGCATCGCGGGCGGGCATGGCCCAGGAGACCGTGACGGCGCCGGCGCCGGAATTGACGGCCTTGAGGTTCACCGGACGGTCCGGCGCGTTGGTATTGACGATGCCGCTGGCGGGATAGTAGCCGGCCAGGTGCTTGATGAGCCCGCGGGCGGTCGCCCGCCCGAGCCATTCGCGACCGGCGGGCAGTTTCAGCACTGCGCAGTCCAGTTCGTTGTCATGGAAGGCCACTTCGTTGATGGTCGTATCCATCTTGAGAAACACGCTGGAATTGTAGATCTCGCCGTAGGTGCTGCCGTAGAGGTAGCTGGTGCGCGTGCTCCAGCTCGGGATGACGCTGTTGGTCCCCGCACGCATGTCCTCGTTGCATTGGCGGGCCAAGGCCGCCGCCAGATTCGTCTGAGCCGCATGCAGCGACGGATAGGCGGGCTGGATGCGGGTATCATAGAGACCAATCGCCCCGCGCGAGGCCCCAGAGCCGGCATTCGAGTGAAACCCCACATAGACCCGCCGCCAGCGCGGCGAATCGTTGGTGCGGCTCATGTACGCCGCCATGCGCGCCGGCTGGCCGATGTTGTCTTCCCGGTCGGTATAGCCGGGCAGATCGTAGAGCGAACTGTCCATCCCCTGCCCCATGGACTTGATGACCCAGAACCGGCTGGACTCCAATTCCTGCTCAAAACCCGACACGCCCGCCGTTCCGCGCGACACGTTGCCCATGCCGTTGCCGAAGCGGATGGCGTCGGCGAAGACATAGGTCCCGGTTTCGCCGGCCAGCACGTGATTACCGATGTTGACATGGCCGTTGGTGCCGGCATCGAAATGGTAATTGCCCAGCCAGACCCAGCCGCAGCCGACGTCGCGATGGTTCACCCGCACATCCGTCACGCCGCCGGTGTGATAGATCCGGTAGAGCTGGTTGGCGCGGTCGGACCCGTGCCGCACCCAGGTGTAGACCGGGTATTCCCCCGCCGCCGGCAGGTTGGGCCGATACGACGCCCATGACGTCGAGCCGCCGGTGTTGACCGCCGCATAACGGTATGGGACGGCATCCCCCGGCAACCCGTAGTAGATGGTCTGGGTGGAATTGAACCACGTGCCGCCGAACGTTACCTGCCCGCGCGATGTCCAGTTGGTATCCATGTTGTCCAGCACCACCTCGTTCGTCTGGTGGCCCAAGGGACGGAACGGCACCACCGTGGCCCCCGCCTTCCACGCCGCCTCCGCGAACCGGTTCATCTGGTCCACGTTGCCGATATCTTCGTTCACGGCAAACAGAAGTGGCCGCTCGGGAACCCAGGCGGTCAAGGCGCTGTTGGCGCCGAACCCATGACCGGCGCTGGTGAATACCACCACCCCGGAAAGCGGGCCGGACGGCTGGGCGGCGGCCACTTGGGGCAGGCCGGTTTCAGCGGGGGTATCCAGCGGCTCATCGCCGCCGCCGGTCTCGCCGCCCCCGCCGCCGGTTTCGCCCCCGTCGTCCCCGCCGCCGGCGCCGGCCATTGTACCCTTGGTCAGGATCGTGCCATTAAAGCCCACCGCCACAAACTGGTCGTTGGCATAGCTGATCCCGCGAATGGTCTCGGTGGTGCCGGAGGTTTCCGCTTCCCAGTTGACCCCGTCGGGTGATGTCCAGATCGCCCCATTCGCCCCCGCCGCCTTGAACACGCCCGAACAGTACGTCGCACGATACAGGTAGGTGTTGTTGGTCACGAAACTCCAGGTGATAGCGTCCGACGACCGGAGGATCCGGGTATTGCCCACGGCCACGTAATAGCCGTTTCCGTGCATCACATCCGACAGCCAGACTGTGCCGGATGTCCGGGTGCTCCATGTGGCACCGTCCGGCGACGTCATCAGAAGTCCGCTGGCGCCCGCGATGACGAATTGCCCGTCTCCGTAACCGACGCCCTGCAGGGACAGCGTCGTGCCTGAGGCGATCGGGGTCCAGCTCACGCCGTCGGTGGAGCGCACGATCGATCCGTTGTCCCCGCACGCCACGTACACGCCGTCGCCATGAGCCACCCCACGGAAGAGTGCATTCGTTGGCGAAGTCCGGGAAGTCCAGTTCGTGCCATCCGGAGAGGTCACAATGGCACCCCCCTCCCCGACCACCACCCACAGCGGCCCCTCGCCGTCCAGGTTCATCAGCAAACCGCTCTTGCCGCTGCTGCGCGCCGTCCAGGTCAGGCCATCGGGCGAGGTATAGATCGCCCCGCCTGCCCCGCTGGCCACGTGCAGCCCTTCCCTGCTCGCCACGCCATAGAAGTGCCCCACATGCGCCGAGGTTCGGCTGGTCCAAGGCGACGTGGCCGAGGAGCCTCCGGGATCGCCCGGATCGGGATCCGGAGGCGGACCGGCTTCCGCGCCGAATTTGTCATGAATCAAGCCCCACAGTTCGGTTTTGCCCGATCCCTGCGTGAGATTCCAGATGCCGATGCCGCCCATATTCTTTGAATTCGACAGGTCATATTTCAACCCCAGGCTGGTCACGTCGTCATAAAAGCACTGGTAGGCGGTGCTGTTCGACGTATAGACGTAGTACGGCACGCTGGCGTTGTTGTCCCAGCGCTTGCCGTATTTCGCCGCTTCGGACTCGCAGGCCCCGTAGGTCAGCGCCGACGAATACGCGCTGCCCAGACTTGAAGCCCCCAAGTTCGTGCTGGTCGCCGCCCAGCGCCGGCCGTAGTAGGGCACCCCCAGCATCAGCTTGTTCGTGGCAATGCCCTTGCCCAGGTAGTTGTTCATGGAATAATTGACGGAACACCACGAGCTGGCTCCGATCCACTGCGCGCTGCTCATCAGGGGGGCCACCGGACCCGGCGTCGAACTGCCGGAATAATAGTAGTCGTAGCCCATGATGATGGCGTAATCCAGGCCGGCCTTGGCGAGGTTGGAGACCGCAAAATTGGCGTACCAGTCCACCGCCGGCAGGGCGATGGAGACTTCCGAGCCCGGGAGATCCTTGTGGAACCGGGCGGTCAGATTGCTCATGAAGGCCGTCAGGTTGGTCGTGGCCCCCGCCCAGGAGCCGATGCCCTCGAAATCGATGCACACCCCGTTGCCGCCGCGGTTCGACACCACGTTGACCAAGTTGTTGATCAGATTGCTGCGCGCCGTATGATTGGTCAGGAAGCGATGGGTGGCGGCATCGCCGAACAGCGTCGCCGTCAGCACCACCTGGACCCCGTTGCTGTGCGCCCATTCCACCACCGGCGAGGTGTTCCACGCCCCGATGCTATCATAGCCGCCGTTGGTCGAGTTCACCTGATAGGAGAAATAGGCGATCGTGGTCAGATTGGAATACTGGTAGTTTTCGATATCCGGCATCGTCGCCCAATACGGATGCCAGCCCAACACCCGCTTGGAGGCGTCGATGTTCGGCGTGGATTTGGTTTCTCTCCGGGGCATCAGAACCGACCGTTTGGCCGGGGCTTGGGGATCCCATTTCTCCACATCGGTGGGATCCGTACCGGCATGCTCCTCCAGCGCGAGTTGATGAAGGCTTTTCCATTGGTCGAGATTCTCGGTGACTTTGAAGATCGCCTCTTCGGCCTGTTCTTCGGTCGCACCCATCTCCAGGGCGATTTCCCGAGCTAAGAGCCGCGCCTGGGCCACCCCCGGGGTTGTCTCGCGAACGTCTGGAATGTCCGGCACCGGCCAATCCACCCCCGTCTCATCCCACAGCGGGTCGGGTTCCTCATCGATGACCGGATCGACCTTGGGGCCGGAAATGCGAGACTCGCGGACCGGAACACGGGACGCCCAAGCCACATCCAGTTCCGCCGCCGGAGTCGCCGGGACCCATGCCCCCAGACAGAATACAACCAGCAGGAGCCATCGCCAGCTCCCTCCCAATGATCTAACCATTATCATTTAGTTAAGATCCCAATTTTGCCCACCCCAAGTCAAGCGGAAGCCACCCGGATCACCACGAAACACGAATGGGCCTATGGTGGTTCTGCGGCAGGGAGGGATGCGGGACGGGGGCGTCCCGGCTCCAAACACCGTTGGAACACTGGTTCAGGATTGTAGATTATGCTCGGGGGTTGAAGAGCACAATCTCAGCAAAACCGCCGGGCGTCCGCTGCGATCAGTCGTGCGGGAGCAGGGCTTCGAGGCGCAGGCGGATTTCGCGGGAGATGCGGCTGTTGTCGAGAATCCAGCGGGCGACATCTTGCCGGTAGGCGGCGGTTACGGTCGGATCCTCGGCGCGTTCGAGCAGATCGACCAACGCGACCAGGTCCTCCTGTCCCTGTTCGCGCACGCCGAAGACCTCCGGCAACTGACTGTAGAAGGCAAAGCGCAGGGATCGGATTTCGATCGAGTTCGGGTAATCCTCGACCAGGCCTCGGAAGCCCTCAAGCCCCCCCTTGACCCGGGTGTATTTCTGCCAGGGGATGCGGCTGTGCTTTCCCAGCAGCCCTTCCAGCGATGCCCGGTAGGCCCGCAGGATGGTCGGCCAGGTCGAAGCCTCGCCCTCCAAGGTCCCATCCATGAGGTCGATCAGTTCATGGGTGATGCGGTTGGATTCGGTGGCGGCCTTGAATTGGTTCTGAACCTGGGCCAGCACGTTGGAATCGGCGCCGCGATAGGCTTCTTCGACAGGGCGGGCTTGCGCGAAGGTCGCGGTCAGCAACGCGGCCAGCACCGTGGCGGCGATCAGGATGCTTCGCAACACATCAAGCCTCGCGCTCGACACTGTAGCGGAACAAATCGTCAAAGGCCCGTCGGGCGGCCTGGTTGTGCGGAGCGGGTCCCAGCGGAAGCCCGGCGATGCGATCCGTGGCCTCCATCGCAAAACAGTTCATGTATTCGCGGACCTTCGCGCGGGCGCCGGTGGTTTCCATGGCGGCCCGCACGTCCTGCAGCCCCTCCTCACCAGGCTCCCGGCTGCCGAAGATTTCCGCCAGTCGCGCACGAAGCGGCTCATCGGCCGCCTCGAACAGGAAGTGCCGCAAGAGCGTTTTCTTGTCCTCGCGGATGTCCGAGTCGGCGCGTTTGCCCGACAGTGCGGCATCGCCGAAAACACCCAGTTCATCATCCTTGAGCTGGAACACCACGCCGAGGTTTTCGCCGGCCTGGTCGAGCGCCTCGATGTGAGCCGGCCCGGCATCGGCCAGCATCGCGCCAACGACCAGGGGGAGCGAAAAGGTGTAGCGGCCGGTCTTATAGCGATAGACCTTCAGGATTTGGGCGGGCTCGGGATTGCGGCCGATGCCGCTGGCGCCATTGCGGACGTCTTCCATTTGCGCGATTCCCACCCAGCAGAGTTCCTGGGCGGAGAAGGCGCAGACCTTGCGCGCGCGCTCCCGGAAGGATTCCGGCACCGGCAACGATGCCAGAGTATGAAAGCCCAGGAAGAAGGCGACATCGCCCGCGCAGACGCCCAACGAAAGGCCATGATGAACGGGATCGGCGGCATGGGCCGCGGTGGCATCGGATTCGTATTGGGCGTGAACCGTCGCCCCGCCCCGGCGCATGGTGTCGCGGTCCATGATGTCGTCATGGATCAACAGCCCGGCTTGCAAGAATTCCATGGCCGCGCCGGCCCGGTCCAACACCCGGTTCATGGCTTCGTCCGGGGGCTCCGCCGCGCACAGCTCGTAGCCCAGGCGCACCAGGATGCCACGGATCATCTTGCCGGAGTGCGCATAGGTTTCCAGGCGCTCGGCCAATTGCTCGCCCAACGGGCTGACGGCGCCCAGCCGCGGCTTGTAGTCGCGCAGGATTTCGCTCAGGGTATTGGCGATCCCGGGACGGACAGTCTGAAAATACGTCAGCATGGTGCCCGACCTATACCACCCAACGGCCGGGAAGGCCATTCGAATCGAATCGCTCTCGCGATGTCGCCGTTGGGGAAAAGAGGTCCGAAGTCAGCGAGCAGAAATCAGGAGGCCAGGACCCGGCGTAGCAGGATGAAGAATACGACTTGGGCGGCGACGAAGAACACGGCCAACGATTCGGCGGTCCCCATTTCGCGGTCGCCGCGACGGACACGCGGATGGAACGGCGCGACGACGGCGGCAATCACAAACCAGGCCGCATAGTTTTGAAGCGGAATGTCCCCGCCGGCCCAGGTCCAGTAGTCCAGCCGGATGGCGAGGGGTTCCATGACCCAGTCAAATGCCACGGCGCCCCCGCCCGCCAGCAGCGAAACGGCGGTCGTGCGGATCCACCCCGTGCCCGCCGGCACCAGCCAGCCGGCCAGCGCCACGCATCCGTGGACCACCACCGCCCAATTGAAGGCAATGACCAACGGCACGCCCAGCCAGGCCCAGCCCAGGGTTGGCCCATAGACATACTCGCCGAACACCGCACCGGTGGCCACGCCGGCGGCTTCCGCGGCGAAGGTGAACCCATAGGTTCCCGCCAGCCAGGCGGTGAAACGCCATCGATCGGCCGCCAGGGCCGGTGCGACCACCAGAACACTGGTCAGCACCAGGAATCCGGGGGTCAGGAACATCATCAGCGGGAAGGTGGACTCAACGGCATGCCCCGCCACCCCGACAGCAAACAGCACGGTCAGAACCAGCATGGCCACGCGCCCATACCCGCGCCAAACATCCGATGGATTTCGTGTCATGGGGAATCCTTTCCGGCCATCTCGGCGGCCAGCATGCCCGACAGGAGCGCCAGCGGCATGCCGCCGCCGGGATGGGCGCTGCCGCCGGCGAAGTAGAGGCCGCCGATCCGCCGCGACCGGTTGGGATGGCGCCAAAAGGCCGACAGGGGCGAATGCGAGGCGATCCCGTAGAGACTGCCGTAGGTGGAGCCTGTATCCCGCTCAATGTCGGGCGGGGTGATCACTTTTTCCGCCTGGATGAGCGGGCGGATGTCGCAGCCCAGCACACGCGACACCCGCTGGATCACGGACTCCCGGGCCCGGGCGACGATCGCGGACCAGTCCTGGCCGGCATCGCGCGGGGCATTCAGCAGGACAAACCAGTTTTCGCCACCGACCGGCGCATCTTCGGGAGTCACCTTGCTGGTGACGTTGACATAGACGGTGGGATTGTCGGGCATTTGCAGACGCCGGAACATGGCGTCGAATTCGTCCCGGTAGTCGCCAGAAAAGAAAATGTTGTGCACCTGGATCTGCGGGAAGGACCGCCCCACCCCCCACAGAAACACCAGGCCGGAGGAGGATGGCTCCAGGCGTTCATAGCGTTGGACTTCGCGCGCCTGCGGCTCGCGCAGCAGATGCCGATACGTCGAAAAGACATCGGCATTGCTGATGACCCGGTCGCACTCCACCCGATCGCCATCCGCTTCCACGGCGCGGCACCGCCCGTTTTCCACCACGATGCGGTCGACCCGGGTCCCCATGCGAAACTCCACCCCCAGTTGGCGTGCGGCCAGTTCGAGTCCGCGCGGCAACGACACGATGCCGCCCTTCAGCGCGTAGCCGCCGAAGGCATATTCCACATGCGGGATGATCCGCATCGTCGCCGGGGTCAAATACGGGCTAGATCCGTTATAGGTCGCATAGCGATCGAACAGTTGCACGGCGCGCGGATCCGCAAAGGCGCGGGCATGGACATCGTGCATCCGGGAGAAGGGCGAAAGAGTGGCCGCGTGCAGGATGGCGCGCAGGCCATTCCTCGACAGGTAGGTGGCGGGCTCGTGCAGGCTGCGGGTCAGGAACAGCTCTCCGGCCGTCGACCACATGCGGGCGCTGCGATCGAGATAGGCCTTCAGTTCCGTCGCGGTGGCGACGCCGGCCGACTCCAGTTCCCGGGCAAAGGCGACGCGGTCGGAATGGCTTTGCAACCGGGTTCCGTCGGCAAACTCATACGCGCACAGCGGCGACAGCGGCCGGGGCTGGATGTAATCGCGCATGTCCAGGCCAAGGCTGGCAAAAAAGCGCTGAAAGACGTCTGGCAGGGTGAATAGCGATGGGCCGGCATCGAACCGATAGGCCCCCATGCGGACCGATGCCGCCTTGCCGCCGGCATGTCCGGCCTGCTCGAAAACCGTGACCCGATCCCCGGCGCGGGCCCGTTGCGCCGCGGCCGCCAGGCCGCCGATCCCCGCCCCCACGATGACGGTGTGCCGGCTCAACCGGACCGCCTCCACCGGCCCACGCCATCATGCACCAGCGCGGCCAGCGCCAGCATCGAGAAGCTGTAGAAAAAATCCTCGACCGGAATCGAGCCGACGCGAACCGCCAGGATCCGGGCATCGTCGTACCAGACGATCGGCAGGCCGGTCAGGATGCCGTTGACGATCAGGAACGGGATGTAGGTCACCGCCATCGCGCCCCAAAAGTTGCGCGAGCGCAGCGTGGCCGGGACCGCCCATTCCATCAGCGCAAGCACGATGGCCACGGAGAGGAACACCGTGCCGGTATAGACCCGGGAGCGGAAAAGACAGGCCAGCGCCACGAAGAGCGCGGCGACGGCAAACACGGCGGCGCGGGGAATCCGCAACGTCCGATCGGCGAAATAGGCGCGTACGCATTCGAGAATGAACAGGCATGCATAGGGCACGCAGACGAAGAACAGCCATTCGCCCGGCGGCAGGTGCAGGATGCGCAGCTCCCCCGCGTAACGCGGATTGAATCCCCAGACGGCTTCGGTGGTTTTCCAGATATCCCATCCGCCGTACACCAGCACAACCACCAAGGCGGCGGGGAACACTTGCGGCCATTTTCGCCAGAAGGCCACTTTTCGATCAAACGAAAGCGCCAGGGGGAGCGCCAGCACCAGAAGACAGATCCCGGTGTACAGATCCATGCCGCTAGCCCCGCAAGCCGTTCCAGAGGGCCTGGACGACGATCCGGCCGCGCCGGGGCTTGACCTTGCGCGCAAAGACCACCATCGGGTCGGCGGCAATCTGCCGGGCCGTCCAGTTGTACATGTCGCCGGCGGTGCGCACGGCCATCCGGGGGCGACGGGGAATGTACCGGTAGCCGGCCTCGGCCTCGGCCTGCCAAGCCTGGTAGCGGACCAGATGCCCCGATAGGTAGGCGCGCCAGGCCGCGGGATTCGCCTCCGCCCAGTTCCGATCCGGCAGCCAATCCTCCGGCACATCCAACAGGCGTTCGCCGACGCGGTTCAACGGCAGGTAGCGGCGACCGAACCCTGCGTCCTCCGCCACATCCCGGATAAAGTTGATGAACTGCATGGCCCGGCCCAGGCGTTGGGCCGCATGAAAGGACTCCTCGGGCAAGCGCATGATCCGGGCCATGAAAAGACCGATCACTTCCGCCGACCCGTAAATGTAGTCCAGCGTCTCTTCTTCGGTCGCGTAGAAGCGCTTGGTGAGGTCCGCGGCCATGGATGCCAGAAAAGCGTCCGTCCAGGCCGGATCAAAGTTCAACCGGCGCGACAGGTCCACAAAATCATCAATGATCGGATCCTCCGCCGGGGTTCCGGCCATCGCCCGGCGATAGCGATCTTCGAAGCGGCGGAACCCATCCGCATCCTGCGGCACCGAATCCACCAGGTTGTCCGCCACCCGAACAAATCCGTACAGGGCGAAGACGTCGGTGCGCATCGCCGGCGCAAAAAAAAGGCTGGAATTGAAATACGTCGTGCTGCCCTGTTTGAACACCCGGGCCTGCACGCTTCCCGCGTCACCTGTGGATTTTCCAACCATGCTTCAGTATGGTCATTATTCCGCCCCAAACGCAAGACCGGCTGGACAGACCGGCGGGGGCAAGCGGGGGCAAGACGTGCATCCGCGCGTGATTTCTTTCTTTGCACTCGTGGCGACCATCCGGTATAGGCAGACGGGCATGAATAAAAGCGTTTTACCTGGCCGTGTATTCGGCTTTTCGCCCGAGGTGGGTCGCTGGGGTTATCTGGTCCTTGGTCTCGTGACCAACATCTGCCTGGGCGCCATCTATTCCTACAGCGTGTTCAAGGATCCCCTTCGGGAACACTTCGGCATTTCGGCCACGCAAGCCAATTTGCCCTTCATGCTGTTCATTGCCATCTTTGCCGTGGCGACGTTTTTTTCAGGCCGTTTCATCGATCGCTACGGGCCGCGGCCCGTCATGCTCATCGGCAGTGTCCTGGTCGGAACGGGCTGGATGCTGACGCGCTATTCCACGGGCATCGCCACCCTCATCCTGACCTACAGCGTGATCGCCGGCATCGGCGTGGGCATTGTGTACGGCGGCCCGGTCGCGCTTGCCGCCCGCTGGTTCCCCGAGCGCAAAGGCTTGGCCGTGGGCATCGCCCTGGCCGGGTTTGGCGTTTCGGCGTTCGTGACCGCCCCCATCGCCCGGTTTCTCATCATGCGTCCCGGCATCGGGGTCCTGAATGCGTTTGGATGGATGGGCGCCGCCTTCCTGGTGATCTGCCTGGGGCTTTCCTCTCTGGCGCGCTTCCCCCCCGCCGGCTGGACGCCCGCCGGCTGGATCGCACCGACACACGCTTTCGGCGAGCCCCCCTCCCTTTCCCCTCGCCTGATGATCCGCACCCGCGCGTTCTGGGTCTTGGGCGTCTGCTATACCCTCGGCACGACCGCCGGCCTGATGGCCATTGGCGTCTCGGCCCCCGTCGGGCGCGAAATCATCCACCTGGACCCCGCGATGGCCGCCCTGCTGGTCTCGGTGTTTGCCGTGTTCAATGGCGGCGGGCGGCCCTTGTTTGGATGGCTGGCCGACCGGTTTACCCCCCGGCGAGCGGCCATGCTCTCCTTTGCCATCATCCTCTCGGCCTCGCTCGGCATGCTTCGGGCCGGTCCGAGTGACGCCTGGCTCTATGCGCTGTGCTTCTGTGGATTCTGGCTCTGCCTGGGCGGATGGCTCGCCATCGCGCCCGCCACCACCGCCGCCTTTTTTGGCATGCCGGATTACGCCCACAAGTACGGCCTGGTGTTTCTGGCCTACGGGCTGGGCGCCATCCTGGGCGGTGTGGTGTCCGGCATGGCCCGGGATGCCTTCGGCAGCTATTCGGCGGCGTTCGCCCCCGTCGCCGCCATGGGTGCCGTTGGATGGGTGCTGGCCTGGGCCTGGCTGAAACCGCCCAACCGAATTCGATCGATTTGCTGACTTCCCCTGACCCCCGATTCGCGATACAAGCACAGTTCGACCGGGCGGCCGCCCATCATCCACAGGTGGATGCCCCGGCTGCCCCAACCAGAGGATCTCCATCATGACCAACTCCGCAATCGCCAAGGCTGTTCTGATCATCGGGTTGCTGGCTGGAGCCCCCCGCCCCGCTGCCGCCGAAACCATCCTGCAATACTTCGGCACCCCGTGGCTTGAAATCGCCCGGCGGATGCCGGAACTGGCCGAAGCCGGCTATACCGCGCTGTGGCTGCCCCCGCCCCAGAAGGCCAGCGGACCGCGCTCCGTGGGCTTCGACACCTGCGATCGCTTTGATCTGGGCAATACCCCCCGCCACGGCCTGGCCACCATGTATGGCACCAAGACCGATCTGCTGCACCTGATGGAAGTCGCCCACCGCTTCGGGATTCGGATCTATTTCGACAACATCATGGCCCACACCGGCGGATTTGTCCCCGAGGGCGAGCCCTACGAACTCAATGATCTCGGCTTTGTCCCCGCCGACTTCCATCTCCTGCGCCAAGAAGACGGCAGCTATTACAAGATCGATTGGCCCGACTGGGACAACGAATGGCAGGTGCTGTACCGCAATCCGTTCTCCTGGGATATCGCGAACGATCCCGGCGAATGGAACAACAGCTTCGGCGAAGAAGAAGGCCAGCGCATCCGCAAATGGGTCGGCGTGCGGCATCCCGACCACCCGGAGTTCTATCTCGATACCGACCTGCCCATCGAACTCGAGTTCGAGGTCGGCGGCCAAACCCTGATCCGCACCGTCTATACCTTTTCCAACAAAGAGCCCTTCGAGGACATCGGCTATACCAATTCCCGGGGCGAATTCGTCGCGGCCGCGGCCGGCAACGGCCGCTTCGACTGGGAAGACCTCAACGGCAACGGACAGCACGATCCCGGCGAACCCTCGGAACCCTTCGAGGATACCGGGCTGTTCCCGGGGCGTCCCGATCGCCGCACCGCCAGGTGGGGCTACGGAGACGGCCGCTACAACATGGGCAATCCGGTCCCCGAACAGGTCAACCAGATGCTCGAACGCTCCATCCGCTGGCTGACCGACCGCACCCATGCCGACGGCTATCGCCTTGACGCCATCAAGCACGTCCGCGCGGAGTTCTTCGGCACGGATGGCCCGGACAAGGATTGGTCCAACGAGGGATATAACGGCCAGATTCAACTGCAGCACAACCTGACCCACGGCTTTGACGATTGGGCCAACCACCTCGACAGCGTCTTCGTTCTCGATGCCCCGCGCAACGACGCGATGCTCTACGGCGAACACCTCAATTCCCCGCCTCCGGAAGGGCCTTATCTCGACCGCGGCATGCGGATCGCCAACGATTGGTTCCTGAACACCATCCGTTTCAACATCGCCGAGAACATCGAGCATCTCGACCAGCGCAGCTACGGCATCTACAACGGAGAACCTTTTCACGCCGCCCACTACGTCATGAGCCACGACAACAACCATCTGGGCCATGCCGACCGCAAGCTGGCCCATGCCGCCCTGCTGGGCCGCGAGAGCCTCGCCATTGTCTATACCGACGGATTCAACGAGGCCGGCCCCGAGGCCAACCACTTCCCCAAACCCGCCGAAGTGCCCTTTCTCGGACAGTTCGGCGAAACCTGGATGCTCCATCTCCTGGATGTCCGCCGCATGTTTGGCTGGGAGCGCCAGTGGCCGCTCGGCTCCACCCGCGATCTCGCCGCATGGTCGCGGGGGCCCGCCGAAACCGGGGATCAAACCTATATGATTTTTGCCCTGGTGCGGCGCCAGGCGGCCCGTCCCCAGCCCTATGAGGGCGACGCCCTGTTCCCCGAAGGCGCCGTCCTGCACCTCTATTCCCCCGCCGGGGAGCGCCCGGTCACCGTCCGCCAAGGCCAGATCCGCGAACGGCATGGCAGCCCCGTCCGCATCGCCCCCGGAGACTATGCCGCCATTTCCTGGGCCGTTCCGGACCTTCCCGATTCCAGCCACGGCGAGCGCCCCCCCATCGAAATCCTCCAGGATGGCGAGCCTGTCCCGACCTTCTTCGTGGACCGGCGCGATGGACGTGACGGCGATCCGGCCTTCAATCCATACGGCCTGCCCGATGCGGATCCAACCGATTTTACCTATGCCATGCCCGTCCCGCGGGTGACCCGTCCCGGACCGCTCGCCTTCCTCGCCCGGGCGGACGGCTCCGCCGAATCCATTCTCATGAAACTCAACGGGGGAATCGACCTGAATGCCCACCGGTTCCCGGACCGGGAGGCGAATGCCCGACTCGGCGCTCGCGACTATCCGCCAGGAGAAGCCCATGACCTCTTTCTCGGCTTCGAACAGATGGACTTGGTTCACCGCATCGATCTGCCCGAAACACCCGGCACCGCCACCGACCGTCCCGCCGTCTTTCCGTTTTCGCTGGACGATCTCGAACGCCGCCGCAACATGGAAACGCTGTTTGCCATTCCGGATTGGGATCCCGCCACCATCGCGTACTTCCCGCACGGCACCTGGGGCGACATGGACATCGGATTGCCCGAAGGCTTTCACGTGCTGCACACCAAGGCCTTCCTGCCCAGCAACGACCTCTGTCGCGTTCCCCTCGCCCGGGAGCGGGTCCTGACGTTCTATTACGACATCCAGCGGCCCCAAGGCCGCCTGCTGCCGCCGGACACCGCCGCCATCGATGCGGATGAATCGCCAGCGCTTGTCGTGCGATCCGACCTGACCGTCACCGAGGTCTGGTCCCGCTCGGCAGACCCCGACGAAGACGGCATCGGCGAATGGATTCCCGCCCGCCGCGGACATGTGCCCGCGCCGCTTCCCAATGGCACGTCCGAACAGGAATGGCTCATTGCAACTTCCCCAGGCCCGGTCGAAATCAAACTGCTGGAGGCCAGTTCGTCGCGGGATTTCTCCCTCAGCGACGAGGCCGGACATTTTACCACCCTGGTCTCACGGCCGTAGCCCGCCCTGCGATTCCCTTATCGCTTCCGCTTCCAATCCTCGCCGTGGTATCGCGGCTCGATGGATTGGGCCGCGGCCGCCACCTCGGGATCGATCTCCTCGCCGTTCCAGTCCAGCGCGGTGATCGCCGACAACCCGTTCAGGATGGCGGCCTCCAACTCCCGGGCCCGTTCACGGGCACCCGGCACCTGCAACGATCCTTGGTACAACACCGTATCCCGGTACCGCCGAATCGCCCCACCAAGGATTTTGTGCTCCCCGACCAGTACATCCATCGCGACCGGTTCCACAAAGCACTGCGAGGCGCCTCCGGGACCCTGCGGCGCTGGCGAATCTTTCCGGTCGCACAGGCGCGCCTCCAGCCCTGCGGCGCGCAGTCCCTCCAAAATGGCCCCATGCAGGCGCTGGTAGATCCGCATGGGCCGGTACACTCCCTCCGCCGGGATGAGGCAGGAAAAGGTCAGGTCGTCCACATGCCGCACAATGCCGCCACCGGTCGGCCGGCGCGTCGCCCGCTCGAGGAGTTCGGCGGGCAGCACGGCCTGCACCTCGGCAAACCGCTGGGCATAGCCAAAGGTCGCCCCCGGGCCCTGCCACCGGTAGAACCGAATGCAAAAGGCTTCCGGCCGCGCCTGCGCCAGCGCTTCATCCAGCGCCATCTGCCCGAATACATCCAACGGTGGGGAACGAAGGACCCGGCCTTGCCTGCCGCCGGCCTCGCTCATGTCCAGGCGACATCCGGATTGCGCGCGGCCGAGAGTTCATCCAACCGGCGCACCGGCAGATCCCAAGGCGCGCCCTTGACCTTCTCCGGATCGGTCAGCGCCTCGGCGTGAATCGATCGCAAGGCCTCCACGAAGGCGTCCAGCGTGGCCTTGGATTCCGTCTCGGTGGGCTCGATCATCAGGGCCTCGGGAACAATCAGCGGGAAATACACGGTCGGGGCATAGAATCCGTGGTCCAGCAGCCGCTTGGCCACATCCAGGGTTTTGACGCCATTCAGTTGCTCGGGCTGGGTGCGAAGCACGCACTCGTGCATGCAGGCTTCCGCCATCGCCGCCGGGAACACATCGCTCAGCCGCACCCGCAGGTAATTGGCGTTGAGGATGGCATGCTCGGCGACTGCGCGGAGATCGGAGGCCCCGTGCGCCCGCAAGAAGGCATAGGCGCGCAGCAAAACCCCGACATTGCCCAAAAAGGCCCGCAGGCTTCCGATGCTCTTGCGGTTCTTGGTCCGCAAGCCATACCGCCCCTTCGTTTCCACCACGCGCGGCAAGGGCAGGAACGGTTCCAGCGCGGCGGATACCCCCACCGGACCGGCGCCCGGCCCCCCGCCACCATGCGGCGTGGAAAAGGATTTGTGCAGGTTCAGGTGCAGAATGTCCACGCCCAGCGCCGCCGGCTTCACCAGCCCCATCAAGGCATTGAAATTCGCGCCATCCATGTAGAGCAGCGCCCCCACGGAGTGGACCGCATCGGCCATTTCCCGAATGCGCGTTTCAAACAATCCCAGCGTATTCGGCACCGTCAGCATCACCATCGCCGTCTGGCGCCCCAGGGCGGCTTTCAGCGCCTCCACATCCACGCGGCCGTCGGCCCCCGAGGGAACCGTCTTGACCTCAAACCCGCCCATCGCCGCCGAAGCCGGATTGGTCCCATGCGCGGAGTCGGACACCACGATCTGACGGCGCTGTCGGTCGCGGCGCGACCGGTGCCAGGCCGCCGCCAGCAGAATGCCCGTCAGCTCGCCGTGGGCGCCCGCCGCGGGCTGCAAGGTAAATGCCGACAGTCCCGTCAATTCGCACAACAGGCGCTCCAGCCGCCAGCAGGCCTCCAGCGTGCCCTGCACCGCCCGGTCCGGAGCGCTTGGGTGCGCCTGCGCAAACCCATCCAGCGCCGCCACCGCTTCGTTGATCCGCGGATTGTACTTCATCGTGCACGAACCCAGCGGGTAGAGATGGGTATCCAGGCAATAGTTCAGTTGCGAAAGACGGGTGTAGTGCCGCACCACCTCGAACTCGCCCAGTTCGGGCAGGCGCGGCGGCGGCTTGCGCAACGCCCCTTCCGGCAGCCACGCGGCCGCCGGCCGGACCGGTGCCGAAAATCGAACCCCGCGGCGACCGGGAACGCTCTGTTCCATCGACAAGGGTTCCGGACGCTTCATGGAAACACCCCCGCCAACGCCGCCACGTAGCGGTCCAGTTCTTCTTCCGTTCGCGTTTCCGTCACGCACACCAGCAGGCTGTTGCCCAAGCTCTCATCAAACGTTTCCAGCGGAATACCCGCCAGAATCCCCGCCTTCAGCAGCGCGTCGCGGACGCGTCTGGCCGGCCCGGGACATTCCAGCACGAACTCATTGAAGAACGGCCCCTCGAAGCGCAATCGATATCCCGGCAAGCCGCAAATCCGCTCCGCCAGCCGGTGCGCCTTGTCAACGCACAGTTCCGCCACTTCGCGCAAGCCTTGCGGCCCCAGCAGCGCCAGATGAATCGTGGCCGCCAGGGCGCACAGCGACACGTTCGTGCACACATTCGAGGCCGCCCGCTCTCGCCGGATGTGCTGCTCGCGCGCCTGAAGCGTCAGCACAAAGCCGCGCCGTCCCTCGGCATCGGTGGTCTTTCCGCAAATGCGCCCGGGCACGTGCCGCAGGAGGGCCCGCCGGCAAGCAAACAAGCCCAGATGGGGACCGCCATAGTTCAGGGCGTTTCCCAGCCCCTGCCCATCGCCCACCGCGATGTCGGCGCCCCAGGCGCCCGGCGCTTCCAGCACGCCAAGGCTCACCGGATCGGCCACGGCAATCAACAGCGCGCCCGCCGCATGCGCCTTCTCCGCCAGGACTTCTCCCGTCTCCAGCAAGCCGTAGGCATTCGGCGTGGCCACCACCAACGCGGCCACCGTTCCTTCCAAACGGGCCTCCACCTCGGCGGCGTCCAGGCGACCCTTCGGGCACGGCACCCTTTCGAAAACCGGTTCGCCCTTTGCTCGAAACACGGTCTCCAACACCCCGCGCCACGACGGGTTCAACGAGTCCGGCAGCAGGATCTTGTGGCGGCCGGTGATGCGCGCCGCCGCCGAAACCGCCTCCGCCAGCGCCGTCGCGCCGTCATACAGCGAGGCGTTGGCCACGTCCATCCCGTAGAGCGCGCAGACCGAGCTTTGGAACTCATAGATCGCCTGCAGCAATCCCTGGCTGGCCTCGGCCTGATAGGGCGTGTAGGCCGTCAGGTATTCGCCGCGCTGGACCAGGGCTTGTACGGCCGAGGGAATATAATGATCCTGGGCGCCCCCCCCCGCAAAGCAGACCAACGGCCGGTTTTTTGCCGCCAACCCGCGCGCGTGCGCCAGCAAGTCCGGCTCCGTCAAGGCGGCGGGCCACGCCAGTTCCCCCGCGCGCAGGCCTTCCGGCACCTGTGCCAGCAGTTCCTCCATCGAGCCAACCCCAATGGTCTGGAGCATCGCTGCGCGTTCTTCGGGTGTGTGCGGAACATACATAAAAAGGTCCGGGGAGAGCGGCGGATCCGGCCCGGCCACGCCGGCGCCGGTACCGGCTCAGCCCAGCGTCGCGCTGTACGCCTCGAAATCCATCAAGCGGTCCAGCTCCGCGGGATTCGACATTTGGATTTTCATGAACCAGCCATCGCCATGCGGGGATTGATTGACCAGGGCCGGATCATCCACGATCGCATCGTTGACTTCGATCACCTCGCCTGATACCGGCGCAATGAAGTCGGCGGCCGCCTTCACGGATTCAATGACGGCACACGCCTGGCCCTGCTCCACCGTCGCCCCGACCTTGGGCAGTTCCACAAATACAATGTCGCTGATCTCGCTCTGGGCATGGTCGCTGATGCCCGCCGTGACGACATCCCCATCCGGATGCGCCCACTCGTGGCTCTTGGCAAATCGACATTCAAGTTCGTCAAACATGACAACTCCCTTTCATTGATGGCTGGAACACAAGAGTCGCAGGATAGCAGGAAACTTGCCAAAGGAAATGGCCATCCCGATCTGCTGATCCCTATCGATTGTCCCGGATCCCTTCCTGCTTTTCTGTGGTTCCTGTTCTCCTGTTGTAGATCATACGCGGTTCCGGCGAAACGCGCCGCGGACGGTTTCAGCCGCCACCCGCTTGCCATGAAGATCGACCTCCACGCGCGTGCCCGGCGCCCAGGCCTCTTGCGCCAGGTAGCCCGCCCCGATGCCGGTCCCCAGGCTGGGCGCGAAGGACCCGCTGGTCAGCGTGCCAATCTCTCGATCGTTCAGCCAGACCCCGCATCCGCTGCGCGGCACCCCGCGCTCCAGCAATCGCACCCCCGTCAGCTTTTCCGTGAATCCCGCCGCCTTGCGGCGCATCAGCGCCTCCCGGCCGATGAAATCGCCCTTGTCCAGCTTGACCACCCACCCGCAGTTCGCCTCGTACGGCGTGCGGGTCGCGTCGGCATCCACGCCATACAGCAGGTAGCCCGATTCCAGCCGCAGGGTGTCGCGGCTGCCCAGCCCGCAGGGCGTCGGGCCCTCCGCCCCGCCCCGGGCCATCAGCTCATCCCAGAACGCGCCAATGCCCTCCGGCGAAGCCGCCACCTCGAAGCCATCTTCGCCGGTGTAGCCCGTTCGCATCACATAGGCGGTCTCGCCTCCCCACGGCAGCTCGGCCACGCCAAACCGCAGCAACGCCATGGCGTCGGGAAAATAGCGGCCGATCCACTCCGGAGCGCGCGGCCCCTGCACCGCCAGCATCCCCAACCGGGCGCTGGCCTGTTCCAGCGCCACGTCATGCCCCTGCGATTGCCGTTGCATCCACGCAAAATCGTCCGCATCCGTCGCCGCATTCACCACCGCCAAAAAACGGTCCGGCGCCAGGCAGAACGTGATCGCATCATCCAGGATCCCGCCTTCCTCCGACAACAAATGCGCATACGTGCCACGCCCCGGCTCGGCGCTCATCCGGTTGCAGTTCAGCCGCTCCACCAGCCGGTGGGCATCCGGCCCGGTGATGAAGATCTGCCCCATGTGCGAAACGTCAAACACCCCGCAGGCGCTTCGCACCGCGCGATGCTCGGCCAGGATCCCCGCAAACTGAATCGGCATCTCCCAGCCATGAAAATCCACCATGCGCCCGCCCGCTTCCACCAGGCGGGAATACAACGGCGTACGCTGCAACAATTCGGTGCTCATGTCCGCGGAACCTACCACAGGCCTTGCCGTCGCGAAAAGATCGAAGTCCGATCGCCCTAGTCCACGGCTTCCGCCGCCAATAGGTTCTGGCGCAGAATCGGCGAATCCGGCGCATAGTCCAACGCCTGCCGCCAGTAGCGGATCGCCTGGTCGCGCTCGCCCGACTGCATCGCCAGCGCCCCGAGATTGTTCAGCACATCCGGTTGCGCGGGATTGAGCTGCAGGCTGACGGACCACTGCTCCAACGCCGGTCCGATGTGCCCGCGCCTCACCAGGATCATGGCCGCCCGGTTGCGCGCCGTCACGTGTTGCGGATGATATTGAATCAGCGCGGCATAGGTATCCAGCGCCCCCGCCACATCCCCCGCCAGCTCCTGGGCATGGGCCAGATTGGTCAGGGCGTCCTCGCTGGTGGGGGCGATCTCCAGCGCGCGCCGGAATTGCAGAATCGCGCGCGGATAGTCTTCCTTCTCCGCCGCGCGGATCCCCGCGGCCTGCGCCGCCGCCAGCAATCCCATTTTGTCGGTCCGCACCACCGGCGCCAGCAGGTTCTCCACCGGCGCCCAGTCATCGGTCAGCACGACATCGCCATTGCGGTCGCGCAGATCCGCGAAATGCTCCGCGGTCAGCACCACGCCCTGGAACACGCCCGGCCGCGTCGTCCACTCGTGGATGTCGTCGAGCGACAACGGCTGCGTCGCGGCCACGAAAACCGTGGTGGCCCGCGGACCCAGCTCGGGCGCCGCCGATACCGCGCCCACGTGCTCGAACTCCTCCGCCATCGTCTGGGCGATGGCGTTCATGAATCCGCCCACCTCGTAGGCATCGATCAGGTTCATGATGTAGAGCCCGTCCGGCGTCAGCAACTCGCGTACCTGCGCCATGTATTCCCGCGTCGTGAGCTGATAGGGCACGGAATAGTCACTGACCGAATCGCAAATGATGAAGTCGAACGGCGGAACGCTTCCCGGCTGCTCCCGGTTGCGCCGCAGGGCGTCGGTCACGTAAAACCGCGCATCCATGTGGTGAATTTCGATCGGCGCATCTTCCGGCAACCCGAACGCCGCCTGGGCCGCGCGCGTCACGCCCGGATCGATCTCCACCACCACGATCTCGCTGCCCGGCCGCGCCCGGAACAAATAGTTCGGAAACACATAGCCCCCGCCGCCCAGCAGCAGCAACCGCACCGGCTGGTCGTTCTGGCCGACTTTCCGGTTCACCAGCGCTTCATAGACGCGCATGTAGGGATACTTCAGATCGCCCCAGTCCGACAGATCCGCTTCGCTGTGCCGAAGCTTGTCCTGGTAAAACGCGCGGTGCGAGGGATTCCCCGGCTCAGCCGTCACCGTCAGGATCTGGTATTGCGTCTCGGCGTAGAAGATGGCGTTGGGCTCCGCCGGTCCGTCGCGCAGCCGCAAGGCATGCGACACATGGGCGATCCCCTCGCCCGGCAAGACCGCCAGCAGGAAAAATCCGCCGAACACCGCCAATCCCGCGGCGGCGCCGGAAACCGCCGGTCGATCGAGGCCCCCTTCGCGGCGCGACGACAGCGCGTAACAGATCCCCACCAGCGCCAGGAGCAGCGCCATGCTCACCACGATCCGCACGCTCCCCATCCAGGCCGTCAGGTAAAACCCCGTCAGCAGCGTCCCCACGATGCTGCCCACCGTACCCCACGCATAGAGCGCGCCAATGGTCCGACCCGTGTGCGTCGTGCGTTGCAGCGCCAGCTTCGCCACCATCGGGCTGATCGTGCCCAGGACCATCGCCGGCAGCAGGAAGGCCCAGGTCATGTGCAGCAGGATTCGCGTCGGCCACGGCAGCCCCATCAGCCAGACCGAAGCCCCCGCCCAGGCGTTCAACCACAAGATCGCCACGCAGGCTACCGCCCCCGCAAAGCACATCGCCGAGATCCGCCGAAGCAGATGGCTCGCCTCGTCGGCCATCCACCCCCCCAGATAGTTGCCCAGGCTCATCCCCGCCAGGATCACGGCCAATACCCCCGTCCAGGTGTAGAGCGATGATCCCAGATAGCGCGCAATCAACCGGCTCGCCACCAGTTCCACCGTCATGATCCCCGCCCCGGTCAGGAACACCGTGGCATTCAGCCAAAAGGTCCGTGTCGTTTTCATGGCGGCCGACCCTATACCGGTTTGCCCGCAATGGACAGCCAAAACAAGCCCGCCCGCCCGACTTCCGCCCCCCCCCACGGCCTCGCGCCGTGGGAGGCAAAGTTCAGCCTGTCAGAGGCCCCAGAAACACTCCCGCCCCCCCCCACAAACCTTCAACCCGACGATTCGGCATGCAAGGCCGCATGGATCCTTGCGGCCATCTTCGGGCCGATATCCGGCGCCGCCGCCAATTCCTCCACGCTCGCCCGCCGCAGGCGCGACACCGATCCGAAATGCGCCAGGACCCGCGCCTTCCGGCGCGCGCCGATCCCCGGAATGTCGTCCAACATCGACTCCTGGATCCGTTGCGCGCGCAGCTTGCGGTGGTAGGTCAGCGCAAACCGATGCGCTTCGTCCCGGATCCGCTGGATTACTCGCAACGCCGGCGAATCCCCCGCAAACCGCAGCGGCTCGGATTCGTTGGCCGGATCGTGATAAATCTCCTCGTACTGCTTGGCGATGCCCGCCACGCGCTGTTCCTTCAGCCCCAGCGCATCCAGTTCCGCCCGGGCCGCCCGCAACTGCGTAATGCCTCCGTCCACCAGCACCAGATCCGGACGCTTCTCCCCCTCCGCCAGCGCGCGCGTGAACCGACGCCGGATCACTTCCGCCATCGATGCCGGATCATCCGCGCCCTCCACCGTTCGAATCCGATACATCCGGTAGCGCGCCGGTGTCGGCATCCCCTCCACCGACACCACCCGGCTCGCCACCGACAACGTCCCGGAGATGTTCGAGATGTCGTAGCACTCGATCACCGCGGGCGGCCGCGGCAGCCCGAGCCGCTCCTGCAACTCCGCCAGCCCCGCCCGGGCCTCGTCGCGCTTCAGGTGCAGGCTTTTGCGGCCGCGCGCCTTTTCGCGAATCCCCTTCAACAGCAGCAGATACATGTCGCGCAGCGCCGCCGCCTTCTCGAACCTCATCTCCTTCGCCGCCACCGCCATCTGCTGGCGCAACGCCTCCAGGAATTCGCGCCGCTCCCCGTCCAGAAAGGCGCAGGCGGTCAGCACTCGTTCGCGATAACCCTCCGGCGTCACCTGGCCAATGCACGGCGCCGAACAGAACCGCACAATGTCGTTCAGGCAGTGGCGGTGATCCTCCGGCCCGGGCTCCCGCGGCGCGCACCGCCGCAGCCCAAACTGCTTTTCCACGAATTCCAGCGAGGCCCACGCCGCCGCCGAAGAGGCATAGGGCCCCCAGTAGCGCGCGCCATCCTCCTTGCGCAAGCGCACCGCATCAAACCGCGGAAACGGATCCGACAAGTTCACCCGCAGCAGCAGGAACCGCTTGTCGTCGCGCATCAGCACATTGTAGCGCGGATGATAGTCCTTGATGAGCCGACTCTCCGTCAGCGTCGCCTCCGCCTCCGTCTTTAGCGCCATGAAATCAAAATCGTCGATGCTCCGCATCAATCCGCGCAATTTCGGGTCCGCCCGCTGGAACGTACTGCGGCGGAAATACGACGAAACCCGGCTGCGCAGACTCGCCGCCTTGCCGATGTAGATGATCTTCCCCTGCCGGTTGCGCATCAAATACACCCCCGGCTGGTCGGGCAATCCCGCCAGCTTCGCTTTCACCTTGTCCGATACGGCCCACATCGCCCCGCCACTCTATCCCGAACCCTCCCGCCATGAAAACGTCCTTTTATCCCCCTGTACCCTCCTTGGACATTGGTTATTCCTTCGCTGCATCCTGGAGATCGAATGCCTCCCCTTCCCCCTTGGCGTCTTCGCGTCTTGGCGTGAGACCACTCTCCTCTCCTCCGCCCCCCCCTCCCCCTGCTCACAAATGATTTGATTTCCCCCCCCTCCTGCGAAACACTGCCCACCCATGATCGCCCTGTATATTGTAGCTGCGCTTCTGCTTGGCATTGGCCTCGGCTATGCCCTCGGCCACTTCCGGGCCGCGGCCCGCCTGACCCAGGCCCGCTCCGAGGCCACCATCCTCCAAACCCGCCTCGAATCCCTACAATCCGCCCGCCAGGAGCTTCTCAGCCAATTCCAGGTCCTCGCCGCCCAAATCCTCGAGGACCACTCCCGTAGATTCACCGCCCAGAACCGCGAAGCCATCGGCGCCCTCCTCGCCCCCCTCGGCGACCGTATCGCCGATTTCCGCAAAAAGGTCGAGGATGTCCACCTCGCCGATGTCCAACAGCGCAGCGCCCTCAAGCAGCAGGTCGAACTCCTGGCGGACCAGAGCCGCGACATCGGCCAGAAGGCCGACCATCTCGCCGAAGCCCTCAAAGGCGACAACAAAATGCTCGGCCATTGGGGCGAACTGGCCCTCGAGCGGCTCCTCGAATCCGCCGGCCTCCAGGCCGACCGCGACTATAAACTTCAATTCAGCGTCCCCGATGGCGATGGCGGCCGCGCCCAGCCCGATGTGGTCGTCCTGCTGCCCGAAAACCGTTGGATCCTCCTCGACGCCAAGATGTCCCTCAAGGACTACATGGACTACGTCAACGCCGATACCGATGTCGATCGTTCCGCCGCCCTCAAGTCCCACGTCGCCTCCATCGAAACCCACGTCAAGGGCCTGTCGGCCCGGCGCTATCCCGATCTCGATGCCTTCAAGGACCGCACCCCCGATTTCGTGCTGATGTTCGTCCCCAACGAACCCGCCCTGGCGCTGGCGCTTTCCGCGCGGCCGGCCTTGCACCAGACCGCCGCCCGCGCTAACGTCATCCTTGTCGGCCCCGGCGGACTCCTCGCCACCTTGAGGCTCGTCGGTCAAATCTGGCGTCAGGACAACCAGCGCCGCGCCATCGACAACGTCTTTGATGCCGTACGCAAAATCTACGAAAAATATGTCGGATTCGCCGAGGACATGGAACAAATCAATCTCGCCCTTCAGAAAACCCAGGCCGCCTATGACGCCGCCCTCAAGAAACTCGCCACCGGCGATGGCAACCTCATCCGCCAAATGGACACCTTCGTCAACGACAACATCATCAAACCCAAACGCCTCCCCCCCTCCGCCTTCCGCCCCGAACCCCCTCCCGCCCCGGAACCATGAAACCCAGGCCCGTCCGAAAAATG
>Ga0334882_1000829_pt1 | contig 42509 bp, 34 predicted proteins | sample GraSluR1_MG_5_FD_207226 | JGI IMG/M metagenome (GOLD analysis project Ga0334882, IMG submission 207226) | Sludge microbial communities from methane-producing bioreactor in Wageningen University, Netherlands - Granular Sludge_15_04-R1 | ecosystem: Engineered > Bioreactor > Anaerobic >... | reverse complement strand
TGTGGCTCCTATACATTGTATTTCGCCTCTTGCCAGTGCTGGCTTTAGCATATTTGCCGCATCGAGCGACCCTGTTGCGCCTCCTGCACCCACAATAGTATGTATCTCGTCAATAAACAGGATTATATTGTCGTTCTTGGCCAGCTCATTAAGTATTGCCTTCATTCTCTCTTCAAACTGTCCCCGGTACTTTGTTCCGGCCACAATCGAAGCCAGATCAAGAGTAACAACACGCTTGTTGAACAACACCCTTGAGACATTCTTCTTAACTATGCGCAAAGCAAGACCTTCAGCAATAGCCGATTTACCTACTCCCGGATCTCCGATAAGAACCGGATTGTTCTTCTTCCTCCTTGATAAGATCTGAGCAAGCCTCTCGATCTCCTTCTCCCTTCCAACAATAGGGTCAAGGCGACCCTCTTCAGCAGCCTTTGTCAGGTCAATACCGAAATTGTCAAGGACAGGCGTTTCAGAAGTCGGTTTTGATCCCGGTGACGATCCCTGACTGCGGCCCTGGCCTCCACCGTACCCCGGCATCTCCTCGTCATCCTCCCTGGGAAAATCGGCTTTGGATGACGGCGGATCACTCTCTACGGTGCGACGCACGCTAAGATAGTCTATATCTAGTTCAGTTAGTATCCTGGTCACCAGCGATCCCTCATCCTTAAGAATGGCTAGAAGCAGATGCTCAGACTCAATCGTGCCGCTCTTCATGGCTTTGGCCTCAAGATATACAAGCTTCAGAACTCTCTCAGTGCTCTTAAGAAGAGGTATCATATCGCGGTCTACAAGTGGTATGGGTTTGTCAACCCTGATGCTCTTCTCTATCGAGCTCTTTAATGACAAAAGGTCAGCCCCCTGGTTAATAAGAATATCAATTGCAAAGCCTTCACCGTCACGTAGTATGCCCAGAAAAAGGTGTTCAGGACTGATGTGGCTGTTACCAAGTCTTATTGCTTCCTCTTTGCTGTAGGCAAGTATATCTTTAACCCTTTGTGAAAATTGTGCGTCCATCAGAAAATTGTTTTTGGTATCGGTCAATCTGTCATGAAATACGTCAGTTACACCCAATACCCAGGTTTCAAAGTTACATTTTTTATGGATTTATAATATTGCAATTATCATGCCCAGTTTTAAACAGAATTTGTTAACAATTAGTTGCTGATATGCTCTGTGCGAGATGTAAAAATTAGTATCTTCGTGGGTTCTATAAAATTTTATGAAAAATTTATTTAATTACTTAAATATTAGTCTTTTATGACGGACAGGGAAAGAACCATCAAGGTAAATATTGAAGAGGAGATGAAGTCGGCTTACATCGATTATTCAATGTCGGTGATAGTAGCCAGGGCGCTGCCTGATGTAAGAGATGGTCTGAAACCGGTACACAGAAGGGTTTTGTTTGGCATGTCAGAACTTGGAGTGATGTCTAACAGACCCTACAAGAAGTCGGCAAGAATAGTAGGGGAGGTGTTGGGTAAATACCACCCGCATGGTGACTCATCGGTATATGAAGCCATGGTAAGGATGGCGCAGGAATGGTCCCTCAGGTATCCTCTTGTTGACGGTCAGGGTAACTTTGGCTCTGTCGACGGTGACAGTCCGGCCGCTATGAGATATACAGAAGCCCGGCTCAGACGCATTGCCGAAGAGATGCTGTCAGATATCGAAAAGGATACAGTTGACTTTCAGGATAATTTCGACGATTCCCTGCAGGAGCCGGTAGTACTCCCGACGAGAATACCCAACCTTCTCGTCAACGGAGCCTCAGGTATTGCAGTAGGAATGGCTACCAACATGCCTCCCCACAATCTGGGTGAGATAATTGATGCAACTGTCGCCTTCATTGACAATAATGAGATCACCATTCACGAATTGATGAACTATGTGAAAGGTCCGGATTTTCCGACAGGGGGTATCATCTATGGAGAACAAGGAATAAAGGATGCTTTCGAGACAGGCAGGGGCAGGATTGTGGTGCGGTCAAAAACCGATATTGAATACACTGCATCGGGCCGCGAGTGCATAATAATCAATGAGATACCATACCTTGTCAACAAAGCCGAAATGATAAGGAAGATCGCTGACCTTATCAATGACAAGAAACTCGAAGGGATATCATATATCAATGATGAGTCTGACCGCAATGGTATGAGGGTCGTAATAATACTTAAGAAGGATGCCACGGCCAATGTCGTTCTCAACAACCTTTTTAAACACTCTCAGCTGCAGACTTCATTCAATGTTAATAACATAGCCCTTGTAAAGGGCAGACCCAGAACGCTCAACCTGAAGGACCTGATCGACAGTTTTGTGAAACACAGGCATGAAATAGTGCTTCGCAGGACAAAGTTCGAACTTGCAGAGGCCGAGAAAAGGGCTCATATTCTCGAAGGACTGATTATCGCCAGCGACAACATTGATGAAGTTATCGCTATTATCCGTTCATCACAGACACCCGATATGGCCAGGGAGAGGCTGATGGAAAGGTTTTCTCTCTCTGATGTTCAGTCCAGGGCTATTGTCGAAATGAGGCTTCGTCAGCTAACTGGGCTGGAGCAAAGCAAATTAAGGGCTGAATATGAAGAGATTGTTAAACTGATAGAACATCTTAAGAGCGTCCTTGAGAGCTACGATCTGCAGATGCAGATTATCAAGGATGAACTGAACGAGATTAAGACTAAATATGGTGACGGGAGAAGGACACAGATAGTTCCCGACGCAGGCGAGTTCAATCCGGAAGACTTCTATGCAGATGAAGAAATGGTTATTACCATTTCACATATGGGATATATCAAACGCACACCTCTTACCGAGTTCAGAAGACAGAACAGGGGAGGAACAGGCTCAAGGGGAAGTAATACGCGTGAAGAAGATTTCATTGAATATCTATATATAGCCACCATGCATAATACCATGCTCTTCTTTACCCAGAAAGGTAAGTGCTACTGGCTTAAAGTATATGAAATTCCTGAAGGAACCCGTACATCAAAGGGAAGGGCAATACAGAACGTCATTAATCTCGAACAGGGTGATTCAGTAAGGGCGTTTATTAACGTCCGAACACTGCAGGATGAGGAGTATATCAACAATAATTTTATTGTACTCTGCACAACAAAAGGAATTATCAAAAAGACGTCACTTGAAGCATACTCCAGGCCAAGGGCTAACGGTGTATATGCTATTACGGTCAGGGAAGGAGATGAATTACTTGAAGCCAGGCTAACTAACGGGAATCATCAGATAATGCTTGCCAACAGGTCAGGCAGAGCTATCAGGTTCCACGAAACCGCAGTAAGACCCATGGGACGAACTGCTTCAGGAGTAAGAGGAATATCGCTTGCAAGCCAGGATGATATGGTAATAGGAATGGTAACAGTGGGGGAGAGCAATGAGGATATTCTGGTGATATCAGAGAACGGATATGGAAAAAGGTCATCAATAGAGGATTACAGGATTACCAACAGGGGAGGTAAGGGTGTAAAGACTATCAATATTACTGAAAAAACAGGAAAACTGATAGCACTCAAGGCCGTAACAGACACCTATGATCTGATGATAGTAACAGAAAATGGCACTATTCTGAGGATACCGGTATCGGGACTAAGAGTAATGGGACGTGCGACACAGGGCGTGAGGGCTATTAACCTGAGAGATAATGACTCCATAGCCTCGGTGGCCTATGTTGAAATCGAAACCAATGGAGATGATGATAATGAGATTCCTGGCAATAATACTGATGTTGTGGAAAATGGCAGGGAATTTGATAATTAATTTAATAAAATACTATTTTTGAAAAAAAAATTAACCAGAAAAAAGAGTGATATGAAAAAGGTAGTGCTGCTGTTATCAGCAATTGTGATTACAATAGGAGTAGAGGCTCAACGGGGAAAGGTAAACAGTGCCCTGAACTTTATTGAACAAGGTTCACTGGATAAAGCAAAGGAGAATCTTGACGAGGCCGTAAAGCACGCTAAATCAAAAGATTGGCCAAAAACGTATTATGCTTTGGGAAGACTCGCCATGGCCTCATTTGAATCGGAGAATTCCAAGTTTAAAAATTTCTTTAAGAATCCGCTGATTGAAGCGTATGAAGCTTATGAAAAATCGATGGAGCTTGATGACAAGGATGCTATGAAGCGGCTTCTTCAGGTGAATAATACATACGCGGTTCTTGGCAATATGTTTATTAACCTCGCGGTACAGGAATTTCAGAATGAGAACTACAGGGGAGCGCTTGATGCATTCAAATACAATATCAAAATATCAGAAACCGATGTCTATATAGGGATGGTAGATACAGGTATTATTTACAATGCCGGTCTCGCCGCCTATAACGGCAAATTTTACGAAGAGGCAATAGAGTACTTTGAAATGTGCACTGAGTCAGGATACGAGGGAACAGCTCCCTATACACTGATGTACTACTCGTATATCGGATTGGAGGACCTTGACAATGCACTGAATGTACTTAACCGTGCATTTAACAAGTATCCTGGCGATCAGGATGTTCTGCTGGTTCTTATTCAGCATTACCTCGACCATGATCAGACGGAAGAGGGTCTTGAATCGGTAGCTGTTGCCATTGAAAAGGATCCGGAGAATCCTTCGTTGCATCTTGCGGAAGGAGTCTTCTATATGAAGCTGGAAAACTATGCCAAAGCTGTTGAAGCTCTCGAAAAATCAGTGGAACTCAATCCTGAGGATTTTGCCACCCAGCTTAATCTCGGTATTTGCTACTACAATCTTGCCTTTGAAAAATATCTGGAATCCAACGAAATAATGGATGTTAAGAAGTACAATGAGGCAGTCGAACAGGTAAATGAGATGTTTAAGAAGGCACTTCCGCCGTTTGAGACAGCTCACAAACTTAATCCCGAAGATATCGATACCATGAAGAATCTGCGCGAACTCTACTACAGACTTCAGATGGAGGAGAAGTATCAGGAGATAAACAAAAAGCTAGAAGGCAAATTGTAAAGAACTTTATTTGACTTTTGCAAAGGGCTCTCTCATTACAGAGGGCCTTTTGTTTTTGTTGATATATCCAAAGTGGGGAAGAGGGTCTGATAAATGTGATATCCAATTTTTTTTAACCCTAGCAACCAATATTGCATTCTATTTAACATAATATTAATTATAGGCAATTAAGTGGAAATTACGTTCAGCTGTGCTGATTAATATAAAATCAGTTATCGCGTCGTTAGTCCGATAACGGTAACGATTTTATGTTAAAGTAATTTCCACTGATTCCATCCGGTACCGATGTTATGTTAAAGCTGTTTCCGGACGTTCTGCTACGATAACGGTAACGATTTTATGTTAAAGTAATTTCCACTGATTCCATCTGGTACCGATGTTATGTTAAAGCTGTTTCCGGAGGTTCTGCTCCGATAACGGTAACGATTTTATGTTAAGGTAATTTCCACTGATTCCATCTGGTACCGATGTTATGTTAAAGCTGTTTCCGGAGGTTCTGCTCCGATAAAGGTAACGATTTTATGCTAAAAGAATTTGTGGTCTGTCCTGAATAACTTACCTGCTCAATTTGCTTTACCTTCTTCAATGTAATATATTTACAGTGCATTCAATTCAGAACCCGGTGAATCCCCGCCAAACAGCAATAGAAATACTCCTTAAAGCCATTGAACAGGTCAATCCTGCTCATCTGATTAACCAGTCTGTCTCAATGACCGGAAACCTTCTTAAAATCAATGAAATCATTATCGACATCTCCCCGATCAAAAATATCTTCGTAATCGGTTTCGGAAAAGCAAGTGCTGCAATGGCAACCTCACTGGAACAGATTCTTCAATCAAGGTTAACCGGTGGCCACATAATTACTAAATATGGCCATTCAGTGCCTCTAAAACGCATTGGAGTAACTGAGGCCGGTCACCCGATCCCTGATCAGGCCGGCGTCGCCGCTACAGCCATAATAAGTTCAATAGCCGATTCTGCAGACAAGGACGACCTGGTGATCTGCCTTATCTCCGGAGGTGGCTCCGCCCTGTTGACTGACATTCCTGATGGATGCTCATTGGATGATCTTATAAAGCTAAACGACAGCCTTTTAAAGGCTGGTACTGATATTAAAGAATTAAATACGGTACGAAAGCATCTCTCTGCTGTTAAAGGTGGCTGGCTGGCTAAAAGAGCATTCCCGGCAAGAATCGTTAGCCTGATTCTTTCCGATGTAACCGGCGACCCGCCAGATGTTATTGCTTCAGGACCAACTGTCGCTGATACAACTACTTACAGCGATGCTGTTTCAATAATTAAGAGATCCTGCCTTGAATCACAGGTTCCCTCCCGCATTTTTAATATCCTGGAGTCAGGGGCATCGGGACAACGTCAGGAAACTCCAAAAGCTGATGATCCGGTATTCGGTAATACCTCAAATATTATAATCGGAAACAATAAGATGGCCCTGGAGGCAGCTGCAAGAGCCGCTTTATCAATGGGTTACGATTGCAAAATAATAACTGACCAGCTTACCGGTAATGTTACTGAGGTCTCTTCAGCTTTATTTGGAGAGGTAATGCAGATAAGAAACAAGCCGCTTAAGCAAAAATCCTGCCTCCTCTATGGCGGAGAAACAACAGTGAAGGTCACAGCAGATAACGGTATGGGCGGCAGAAACCAGCACCTGGCGCTCCTCTTTGCAAAGCTGCTGAATAATATTCCTGGAGTTACCTTTCTCTCGGCCGGTACTGATGGTACCGACGGTCCGACCGATGCAGCAGGTTCTGTCTCAGATGCTGCAACAGCGAAAAATGCTGAAATGCTGAAAATTAATATTGACGACTATATTAAACGGTTTGATTCATATAACTTCTTCAAACAGGAAGGCGGCCTTATTAAAACCGGACCGACACTGACCAATGTGATGGATATAATTGTTGTACTAATCGATGAATGACACAAAGACCGGAACCAATATACTTCTGAGAGTAATTCATTCATATATGCTAATATAATATATAAACAATTGAAATACTGAATATTATGAAGATAGTCGTGCTTGATGGATATACCCTTAATCCGGGCGACCTTAGCTGGGATGGTTTTGAATCACTTGGAGAATTAACCATTTATGACAGAACTCCTGAAGATAGGATAATTGAGAGGGCCGGTAAGGCTGAAATAGTGCTGACTAATAAAACCCCTCTGAGTGGCAAAATACTGAAACTCCTCCCCTCTCTGAAATATATCGGGGTTCTGGCTACAGGATACAACATCGTAGACGCTGAATCAGCTAATAATCAGGGTATTGTCGTAACAAATATACCTGCCTACGGTACTGCATCGGTATCACAGATGGCTTTTGCACTTCTTCTTGAGCTGTGTCACCATGTTCAGAGACACAGCGATGTTGTAATGCATGGAAAATGGAGCACCTCAAACGACTGGTGCTTTTGGGACTATCCCCTTGTTGAGCTACAGGACAAGAATATCGGTATCATTGGTTTTGGGAATATTGGACAAAGAACGGCAGATATTGCTACTGCCTTTGGTATGAACATACTGGCACATGACAGGAATGAAAGTGACCAGTCACACAGGAAGAATTTCAATTGGGCAGGTCTGCCCGAACTGTTCAAAGAATCAGATGTCATTACCCTTCATTGTCCGTTAACCCCTGAAACAAAGGGTATTATCAACAAATCAAATCTTTCCCTGATGAAAAGGACTACTTTTCTTATCAATACTGCGAGGGGACCTCTGGTTGTCGAGGAAGATCTGGCTAAAGCCCTGAATGAAGAGGTTATTGCCGGCGCCGGCCTGGATGTGTTGTCAGTTGAACCCCCACATAGTGACAACCCGCTCTTTAAAGCCAAAAACTGCCTTATAACTCCCCATATCTCCTGGGCCACCAGGGAAGCCAGAAGCAGGCTTATGGATATCGCAGTTTCCAACCTGATAAATTTTATTAACGGCAACCCTGTAAATATTGTCAGGTAAACTTCTGATTCCGAACAGCAGAGTTATAATATGAACTGCATTGCGCTGAGGTTGCGGTAGATACCTCCGTCGATCTTTACCAGTTCTTCATGTGTTCCGGTTTCGACTATGCGGCCGTTGTCAAGTACCACAATCTTGTCTGATTTGCGGACCGTGGAGAGCCTGTGAGCAATAACGATGGAGGTTCTGCCCCTCATCAGCTTCTCGAGGGCATCCTGAACAAGCCTCTCAGATTCTGAGTCGAGTGATGATGTGGCTTCGTCAAGAATCAGTATCCTGGGATCTTTGAGTACCGCCCTGGCAATCGCTATACGCTGCCTCTGGCCTCCTGAGAGCTGCGTGCCACGTTCGCCGACAACAGTATCAAACCGGTCAGGAAAGCGGTCAATAAACTCAAGTGCATTGGCCTTCTCCGCGGCTTCAGCTATCTCTGAGTCAGTGGCTCCCGGCCGGCCGTAGCCGATATTTTCCCTAATGGTTCCGCCAAAAAGGAAAATATCCTGCGGAACCAGGGCCAACTGCCTTCTGAGAGCCGACAAACTAAAAGAGGTGCTTAGCCTCCCGTCGAACTCAATAGCTCCGGCAGACGGCTCGTAAAGGCCCAGCAGCAAGGTCGTAATGGTGGATTTACCGGCACCGCTGGGACCGACAATTGCGACCATCTGGTTACGGGATATCTCGAGGTTAATATTTTCAAGCACCTTCTCTTCAGGTCTGGAGGGATAGCTGAAAGAGAGGTTTCTGATGCGTATATTTCCTGTAATTATCTCTTTTTCTGATATTTCAGTAATATTTTCAACTCTTTCAGGCTCTTCGTCAAGTAGTTCAAACAGCTCCTCGGTAGCACCCAGAAACTTCTGTATCTGGGTAAATACCCCGGCGAGGCCGCCAATGGTTCCGCCGATAAAACCGGAATAGATAACAAAGGAGAAGAGCTCACCGGTATTGATTATTCCGGCTGCCATCATGGAGGCGCCCTTCCAGATCACAGCAACGAGGGCACCGAAGATGCCGGTGATCATGAAGGCAGAAAAGGCTCCCCTGTACTTCCCCCCTTTGATACCTGTAGCTGCTGCTTCATTGGTTCTTACCCGGTATCTTGCTGTTTCGTACAGTTCATTGGTAAAGGCCTTTACACTCCTTATTCCCTGCAATGTCTCCTCAACTATGGTGTTTGATTCGGCAATCTGTTTCTGCACTTTCCTGGCATAACTTCTGATGAAGCGGCCAAAGAACACGGCTAGCAGGATTGCTGCAGGCAGAACAGCAAGCATGAAAAGGGTTAGTTTCCATGAAGTAAGGACAAGCAGTGTCACACCTCCGGTAATAACAATTATCTGCCTGATGAATTCGGCAAGGGTATAGGTAAGCGTATCCTGAAGAAGTGCGATATCTGCGGAGATGCGGCTGTTGAGCTCCCCTACCCTGTGGCTGTCGAAATACCTGAGCGGGAGCCTGATAAGGTGATTAAAGGTTGTCTGCCGTAGCGATGCCAGCGTTTTTTCAGTTACGTTGACAAAAAGAACCACCCGGAAGTATGAAAAGAAAGACTGTACCAGCAGGGTGATAATAATAAGAATCGCTATCAGGTTCAGGCTTTCGGCGAGGCGTCCCTCGCTGCCGGCGTTGACAAGTTCACCAAGCAGCCGCGGAAATACCAGGCTGGCCAGACTTGAACCCACAAGAAAGAGTATTCCTGCAATGAATTGAAGCCTGAAAGGTTTCATGTAACTGTAAAGACGAAAAGCATTCCTCAGTCCTTCGAGGGTGATCTTCTTCTTCGGGACATCGTGATAACTCTTCTTCATTCCGGAGCCTGATTAATATACGTTAAGATAACAACCATCTGAGCATTTGGTTGACTGAACCAATGGAGACAGCTGAATACTATATCTTTATATCTATTATATAGAAAAATACTGCCATAAAATGTGATATACTGCCCGCAAGCACGAACAGATGCCATACCAGATGAGCATACCTGAAGCGGGCCCTGAAAAAGTAAATACCAAAAGTATAGCAGATTCCTCCTATCAATATCCACATCCATCCCATAACTGGCAGGGTTTTTATCAGGGGAACCAGGGCTATCAGTACCAGCCAGCCCATCGATGCGTAAAGAATTATATAAAAAGTACTTACGCCCGAAGCATATTTGACCGGCTTCATGAGCTTTATAACAATACCGGTAAACGCAAGCCCCCACTCGATTCCGAAAATCACCCACCCGAATGCGCCATGGAGGGTGATCAGGGCCATGGGAGTATAGGTTCCTGCAATAAGCATGAATATTGCTATCTGGTCCATTGTGAAGAAAAACTCCTTCGTGCGGCCTGCCGGCAACCAATGGGTAAACATTGAAGAGAGGTAGAGGATTACGAGCGTGGCACCGAAGACTGCTGTTGAAACAACGTGCCAGGCCGTACCCACCCTGGCTGAGTAGACAACCATCAGCACCAGTGCTGCGATACCCAGCAGGGCGCCGGTAAGATGCGAGATGGCATTAGCCAGCTCCTCCCCTTTTGTGAACTTATCTTCCTTTGTAATTGATTGTGTCATTGTATGAATTTTATATTTTCCTCATTCTGAGGGATACCGGAGTTATTTCGAGGTATTCATCTTCCTTGATGTATTCCATTGCCTCCTCGAGTGAGAACCTTACTCTGGGTGCAAGCCTGATATTGTCATCTGATCCTGACGCACGCATGTTGGTAAGCTTCTTTCCCTTAACTATATTGACATCGAGGTCAGAGCTTCGTGTATTCTCGCCCACTACCATTCCCTTATAAACCTGCTCACCCGGCTCCACGAAAAACCTTCCCCTGTCCTGAAGCCTGTCTATGGCATAGCCTGTGGCCATTCCGGCTTCTATTGATACCAGCGACCCATTCTGCCTCTCCTTCAAATCGCCTGCATATGGAAGGTATCCCCTGAACCGGTGATTTATAACTGACTCGCCCGAAGTAGCTGTCAGCAGATTGTTTCTTAATCCGATCAGCCCGCGTGCGGGTATTCCGAACTCGAGGTGCAGCATGTCACCACGCGGCTCCATCAGTTCAAGAGTTCCCTTTCTCTGTGTTACGTAGTCAATAACCTTCCCTGAATGCTCCTCAGGGACGTCTATGACCAGTGTTTCAAAGGGCTCGCATATTATCCCTTCAATATCCTTCATTATCACCTGGGGTTTTCCGACCTGAAACTCATAGCCTTCACGACGCATTGTCTCAATGAGTATTGACAGATGCAGTACGCCCCTGCCATGCACAATAAAGCTGTCCTCCCGGTCCGTAACCATAACCCTCAGCGCCAGGTTCTTCTCGGTCTCCTTCAGAAGCCTGTCCCTGAGATGCCTTGAGGTGACAAACTTACCCTCCTTTCCATAGAATGGTGAGTTATTGATAGTAAAGAGCATACTCATTGTGGGCTCATCTATCGAAATTCTAGGCAACTGTTCCGGATGCTCGTTGTCTGCTATGGTATCGCCTATCTCGAAATCGTCGATGCCCACAACCGCGCAGATATCACCGCTTCTAACATGGGTTACTCTCTCGCGGCCCAGGTCCTTAAACGTATACAGCTCCTTGATTTTTACCTTCTTAGACACCCCTGCCTTTTTGCAGAGGGTACATTCATCGCCTTCCCGTATGTCTCCCCTGAGTACTCTTCCAATAGCGATCCGGCCCACATAGCTCGAGTAATCAAGCGAGGTAATCTGGAGCTGCAGTGTTCCGGGCCTGTATTGGGACTCACCGACCACCCGTATGATAGTATCAAGCAGGGGCCTTATAGATTCAGTTTTTTCCTTCCAGTCATGGCTCATCCATCCGTATTTGGAGGAACCAAAGAGGGTTTCAAAATCCAGCTGATCATCGCTGGCATTAAGATTAAACATAAGGTCAAAGACATCCTGCTGCACCTCTCCGGGTTTGCAGTTCTCCTTATCGACCTTGTTTATCACCACAATGGGTTTCAATCCCAGATTAACGGCCTTGCCCAATACAAACCTGGTTTGAGGCATCGGTCCTTCAAGTGCATCAACCAGAAGGAGTACGCCGTCAGCCATTGTGAGAGTTCTCTCAACCTCACCTCCGAAGTCAGCGTGCCCCGGCGTGTCAATAATGTTTATCTTGACACCCTGGTATTCTACCGCTATATTCTTGGCCAGGATTGTAATACCTCTTTCACGCTCGAGTTCATTGCTGTCGAGGATTAATTCTCCATGATCAGTTCTGTTGTCAATAGCGTTGCACTCTTTTATTATCCGGTCAACCAGTGTTGTTTTGCCATGATCAACATGGGCTATAATTGCGATGTTTCGTACAGACTTCATTTGTGATAATTTCAGGCCGTAAAAGTAGTAATGCCAGGTCGATTTAATGGTATAATTCGAGGGAAATTAGTTTATGATAAAAATTTCATATATTTCGACATAATTTAAACCAATAAGAATATGAAAAAGCTGATTCTTACACTTTTGACGGCAACTCTGCTTCTGTCATGGACAGATGCTTTCGGCCAGCTAAAGATCAAAGTCGGAGAGAAAGTTCCGGAATGGGCATTCCCCGATGCTGATAAAAAGGATTTTACCATGAGCTCATGGGATGGAAAAGTTCTTCAGATTAACTATGTTGATCCGGATGAATCAGATCTTAATGATGAGTACAATGATTACCTTGACAAGGCTGTGGATATAGATAAAAGAATAGACAAGGAATATTTCAAGGGATTCGGCATAGTTGACTGCAAGTCAACGTGGAAACCAAACAGCCTCATAAGGCTTATCGCAGGAAATAAGGCAAAGAAATATGATACTACCATTCTGTTTGACTATGATGGTGAACTGCAAAAGACATGGGGAATGCCAAAAGACAACTACAGTGTCGTGATTGTTGATAAAAACAGGGTATGCAGGGCGGTTTACTCAGGCAAGATAGACTCATCAGAATATGAAAAGATTGTGCAGCTGATAATACAGCTAACCAAAGAATAGAGGAAGAGACCGGCTGATGCCGGTTTTTTTCTTAATAATCGTTCCGCAAGAACTGATACCCACTGCCCTATGATACATCTGCCAGGACTGGTGATTGTAGCCGGAACCGGACGCAAGGTTGGCAAGACAACTGTTGCCTGCCGGATAATCGAAAGGTTCCGCAGTTACAATATCACGGGAGTTAAGATCAGCAGTCATTTTCACGAGCCTCAGGAGCATCTGAAACTTATCCATCGTCATACTGACTACATAATCTGGGAGGAGATCAGCAGCACTGTGGACAAAGATTCTTCCCGTATGCTTGCATCAGGAGCTACCCGTTCGTTCTACATCCAGGCATGTAAGGGAAAATCTGTACCTGCATTTATCAAATTACTTGAAGTAATACCTGATGACAGTATGATTGTTTGTGAATCGCCCTCACTGGTAGAAGGTATTATACCAGGTGCTTTGATAATAGTTAGAGGCGATGAATCAGACAGTAGAGCAAGCAGCGCCTTCAATAAAGAGAAAGACCTCTCTATACCGGAAGGGATAAATAGTTACAAAATAAAAACATCGGAAATTTTTAAGGGGTTAGCCATTCCCCTGACACTCAATGATAACGGATTCTCAATTAAGGGATTGAAGAACCTGTAATGATTTCAGCTTCGATGCACCCGTGATGATATAAATACTAAAATAGATTTCTAACTGTAGCCTGGACTAAATCACGCAGGCTTTTCATGATATTGGAAAGAGTATCAAATATGCCATTATGCCTTTACGCCCTTACACCCCCTCATCAATGTCTTGAATGTCGCTGCCCAATCTGCTCTTGATTCTCTGAAGATCATGCTTAAGTCCGGCAACAGTCCTGATAAGCTGCTTTTCGGGAATTACCGGGTCAGGTATTTCAGAGCTGATATAATTTACAAACCGCCATATTTCCTTAACCTCAGATATATGCACTTCATAAGGATCGTATAGAGGATTAAGGGAATAGAGTACAAGCCTGCCACCCACTCCTATCTTGTTCTCAACTATCTTGAATACAATGCCGTCGTCGAGCGTAAAGACAATATAGGCCTGCCCTGTAATAACGTTATACCAATCCTGCAAAAACTCTCCGGTGACCCATGATCCTTCAGGTATCGGAAGCATTGAATCGCCTGTAAGCTGAAAGGTACGGTACTTCTTTTTGTCAGAAAGAAAAGGAAGCCTGAAAGAAGGGAGTTCACTGATAAACTCAGGATCAGCATAGCCGGTGGTGTAACCAGCTTTGGCCTTTTCAGGCACCAGCTCAATGTTCTCATTATTCGACTGATCGGTAGTTGTAGCCAGAACCCTCAGATTACTGCCCCTTACAAACGCATCATAGCCTCTTTCAAGTTCGCCAAGCTGACTCTCCGACAACCTGGTAATATCAACCTTCAGAAGTGTATCAACCGAAATGTTGAAGTACGACGAGAAAGAGACAAGAACTTCAATCCCGGGTTCGGCAACGCCGTTCTCATACCCGCTGAGAGTCGACCGCTTAAGACCAAGACCCAGTGCAGCCTCATCCTGCGTACGGCCTCTCCTTTTCCGTAAAAATTTTATGTTATCTGCAAAGTACATAATAAGATTTTTTTGATTATATTGTAGTCATTAGTTTGATTAATTTCTAATCAAATATAAAACAAATAAACTAAAACAGCAAGAAAAAAAGAGTTTTTTCGGGGGAACCAAAAGAAAAAAACAGACCTGAAAAGAAGAGGTTAACAATAAGATATGAAAAGGAACATTCTGACATCAGGAAGCGACAGGTCGGTACTTCATCTCGATCTGGACACTTTCTTCGTATCGGTGGAAAGGCTGGTTGACGGCAGACTCAATGGCAAGCCGGTAATAATCGGAGGTATGTCTGACCGGGGAGTAGTTTCAAGCTGCAGTTACGAAGCCAGAAGATACGGGGTCAGATCTGCAATGCCCATGAAGATGGCAGCACACCTTTGTCCTGATGCAGTTACAATAAGAGGCGACATGGAGCTCTATACCAGGTATTCACGAATGGTTACCGATATAATTGCAGAGAAAGCGCCAGTATATGAAAAGACATCGGTAGATGAGCACTACATAGACCTTACCGGTATGGACCGCTTTCATGGTTGCAGAAAGTGGTCGCACGAGCTGAGGAACTATATAACCAGAGAGACCGGCTTACCTATATCTATGGGGTTATCGGTGAACAAGACAGTATCAAAGATTGCCACAGGAGAGGCCAAGCCAAACGGTGAAAAAGAGGTCTCCAGGGAGATGGTACTCCCCTTCCTTGATCCTCTTTCAATACGGAAAATACCGATGATAGGAGATAAAACATACCATTTGCTTCGTTCGATGGGCATATCTGACATATATACACTCAGAAACATACCTCCGGAGATGCTGGAGGCACTTATGGGTAAAAACGGCACCGAGATATGGAAAAGATCAAACGGCATAGACAACACTCCCGTAATAAGTTATTCCGAAAGGAAATCAGTAAGTACCGAGCATACATTCGAGAAAGACACCACTGACATTATCATGCTCAACCAGCTTATTGCCTCAATGGTGGAAAAACTGGCATATGAGCTGAGAAGCAAGGAGAAGCTCACATCATGCGTCACGGTAAAGATCAGGTACTCAAATTTCGACACCCACACCCTTCAGAAGCGTATAGCATACACATCGTTCGATCACGAACTTGTCAGCGTGGCAAAGGAACTGTTCGGCAGGCTATACCGGCGGCGAATGCTCATACGGCTTATAGGCGTCAGGTTCAGTCATCTGGTAAACGGAGTGAGGCAGCTTGATATGTTTACCGACACACCTGAAATGGTAAGCCTCTACATGGCTGTAGACAGAATGAGAAAACGGTTTGGAAGGAACGCCGTCCGCAAAGCCATAAGTATAATGACAGAAGAGGAACGGCAGGAACGCGATTTGAAAATAGTCGCTAATGATATGAAGGAGAGGCAGATGATGGAAGAGCGTATTAAAAAATATGTAGTTTTCCAGGGAAGATAGATGTTTATAAACTGTCACTCATATTATAGTCTTCGATATGGCACAATGCCGGTTGAAAATCTTGTTATGGCAGCTGCAGCCAACGGACAGGAATCGATCGTGCTTACCGACATAAACAACAGTTCAGCAATGCCTGAATTTGTAAGGGAGTGCCGGAAGGCAGGCATCAGACCGGCAGGAGGCATTGAATTCAGAACTGGGAACAGACTGCTTTATATAGTCATCGCACGTAACAATGAGGGATTCAGGGAAATAAACGGATTCCTCTCGCGGCATAATATTTCCGGGGAACCTCTCCCCTTTCCTGCTCCCGGGTTCCGCCAGTGCTACATAATCTACACTCTTACTTTATATCCTAAACGCAAACTATTTGATAATGAATTAATAGGCGTCAGGCTCAGCGAGGCCGGCCGGCTGCTGACGCTGGCTACGGCAATCAGCCCCTCTTCAATGGTGGTACTGCATCCGGTTACCCTGGCCTCACCTGATGACATTGACATACACCGCTGCCTGAGAGCCATTGATAACAACATACTGCTCAGCCGGCTGGATATCACACAACAATGTGCTGCCGATGAGTATTTCATACCCGGGAAGGTGATTACCGATCGTTTCAGCAGCTATCAGGAAATAGTTGACAACACCATCCGGCTGATTGAGGATTGTAGTCTTGATTTTGATTTTGACAGACCCAAAAACAAACAGGTATACTCCGCCAGCCGGGCTGACGACAGGCTGCTGCTGGAAAAGCTTGCATGGGATGGCATGGTATATCGATACGGCAAAAACAATGCTGAAGCCGCCCGCAGGGTAAGACATGAGCTTGACATCATCGACAGGCTCGGCTTCTCCTCATATTTTCTCATCACATGGGACATAATAAGATACTCCATGTCGAGAGGTTTCTATCATGTGGGACGTGGCAGCGGTGCAAATTCTGTCGTTGCTTACTGCCTGAAAATAACCAATGTTGACCCTATAGACCTAAACCTTTACTTCGAAAGATTTATTAATCCGGCACGCAGTTCACCCCCGGATTTCGATATAGATTATTCATGGAAGGAACGCGACGAGGTAACTGACTACATCTTCAAGCGTTACGGCATGGAGCACACAGCTCTGCTCGGCACTATGAACACCTTTCGCGGCAAATCAATCGTGCGCGAGCTGGGAAAAGTGTACGGACTGCCGAAGGAAGAGATAGACAGCCTGATAGACAATCCATCACTGCCCCTGAATAAAAGCGATGTATCAGGGATAATCTTTGGTATGGGGGCCAGAATCGCAGACTACCCCAACATGAGAAGCATTCATGCCGGTGGTATCATTATCTCTGAAGAGCCGGTTGCCTGCTATACCGCGCTCGATTTCCCTCCCAAGGGGTTTCCGGTGACACAGTGGGACATGTATACAGCTGAGGAGTTACGATATGAGAAACTCGACATCCTCAGTCAGAGAGGGATAGGCCACATAAGTGAGGCAGCATCGATAATCTCTCGCAACCGGGGTGAGGATGTAGACGTACATGCCATACAGAAGTTCAAGAACGATCCGCTCGTAAGGGAGTACCTGAGAAAAGGCGAAACAAAGGGATGTTTCTATGTTGAAAGTCCGTCAATGCGCGGACTGTTAAACAAGCTGAAATGCTCAGACTACCTGACCCTGGTGGCCGCAAGCTCGATCATAAGGCCCGGTGTGGCCCGGTCGGGCATGATGAGGGAGTATATCAACAGGTTCCATAATCGTAACGGATTCAAATATATCCATCCTGTCATGAAGGAACAGCTCGAAGAGACCTTTGGGGTGATGGTATATCAGGAGGATGTGCTGAAAGTGTGTCATCATTTTGCAGGACTTGACCTTTCTGATGCTGATACTCTCAGAAGGGCCATGAGCGGAAAATTCAGGTCAAAAACGGAGATGCAGAAGATTATCGACCGGTTCTTTTCCAACTGCAGGCAACGTGGCTACCCTGAAGAGATAACCAGGGAAGTATGGCGTCAGATAGAGTCATTTGCCGGATATTCATTCTCAAAGGCACACTCAGCATCATATGCAGTTGAAAGCTTCCAGAGCCTGTACCTCAAGGCACATTATCCCCTTGAATTCATGGTAGCCGTGATAAATAACTTCGGAGGCTTCTACCGGACATGGGTTTACGTACACGAGGCAAAAAGATGGGGAGCAGTGGTCAATCTGCCCTGCCTGAATAAGAGCACCTACACTACTGCTATATATGGCAAGGATATATATCTGGGATTCATTCATATATCCGGAATAGACAATAAGCTTGCAATGTCCATAGAAGCCATAAGAAGAAGCGGAGGGGATTTTGGCGGACTCGATGATTTCATTATGAGAAGCGGAGCCGGAACAGAGCAGGTAGTGCTTCTTATCAGGGCCGGGGCATTCAGGTTCACCGGTAAAACAAAAGCGATACTGTTATGGGAGGCTCATATGCTTGTAAACGGCAAGAATGGTTCACAGGTTCCTACCCTCTTCTCCCCTTCTGTCAGGAAGTTCAATCTGCCCTCCCTGGTAACCGGAAAACTTGAAGATGCCTATGATGAGACTGAATTACTGGGATTTCCCGTTTCCATGAGTTGGTTTGACATGCTTGTAACCCGGTTCCGTGGAGAGATATCAGCTTCAGAAATGATGGGGCATATTGGAAGAAGAGTCAGGATGGTTGGCCATCTGGTAACAGTGAAGTATATTAAGACTATCAGAAATGAATGGATGAATTTCGGCTGTTTTATTGATCCTGATGGCAACTACTTTGACACAACCCATTTCCCGGCATCCCTCAGCAATTATCCTTTCCGTGGCAGCGGCACATACCTGATTTACGGAAAAGTGACTGAAGAGTTTGGCTATCCGTCGATTGAGACAGAAAAACTGGCAAGGCTCCCTGTTATGCCTGATCCGAGATATTAGGGTCGTCAGATCCATCGGCAGGAGGGTTAATAGCAGTTGCAGCATCAGTACCACCAAATCCTGTTATCCTGTATACTGAAACATCCGACAGGCTTTTCATCCTTCTGAATCCCGACCTCCATAAAAGTATTAAAAGCGGAATAAAAAGGATCAGGTACATTGATTTGCCGGCCATTAGAATAAAGTCATAGGCCCCATGCCAGATAAAAGGAATAAGAAAAGCCAACCTGAGTTGTTTTTTCCTTTCGTCAGGGTAGAATTTTGCCAGGCCAAAATGATAACCCATTGATATGCCAAATATTGCATGAGCAGGAACAGCAGTAAAAGCTCTGAGCATACCGACCTGATATCCTCCCCTGTAGACATAAAGCATATTCTCAACTGCGGCAAATCCCAGTGATATGAAAACTGCATACACAATTCCGTCGAACTTCTCATTAAAATCGCGCGATCTCCAAATCAACAGAATATAAGCGAGATACTTGAATCCCTCTTCAGTAAAGGAGGCGACCACAAAGGCATGATAGAAATGATACATTATGCCATCCGGATTTCCCGGCATCAGCATTAGAAACCTCTCAACGGCAATCACAGGAGGCACGATCAGTAATCCTGCAACCAATGCAATAGTCAGTCTTCCTGCCGGTTCCCTCTCATACTTATCACGAATGAAAATATAAAGGGCAATTATGATTACCGGCGCAAGTGAAACAAACAGAAGGCTCTTTATCATATTGAAGATATTTTCTTTACTGGTCCGTCCTGACAGCTCTTGAGACTCCCCTGATCAGCCTGATTTTCCTTATGAGGCCGTTCAGGATGTTTATATTTGGTACTGTAAGTTGTATAATGCCCTCAAACAGTCCTTCGTTCATTCTGTAATTAAAGCTCCTGACCGTTATTTTCTGCTCACTGAGAATATCAGAGATTCTTGATACAATACCAATATCTTCAATTCCTGAAACCTTGACTGACGTGACAAATGCATGGCTTTGATGCGATTCGGTCCATCTTGCCGGTACAATACGGTAAGGATACCTCGAAATCATATTGTCTGCATTCGGGCAGGCAGTTCTGTGTATCTTAATACCATCTGCAATTGTGACAAAACCGAATACTGCATCTCCATAGACGGGATTACAGCATTTTGCAAGTTTATAATCTATACCCTCAACCCTGTTCTCAATTATGAGATAGTCTGTATATTTTGGTTCTGCAATCTGCGTACTACTCCTGTCGGATATTGACTGTGTAATTCCCTGCGGTTTGGCGGATTCTTCGGAAAGCTTTAGTAAATACTCCTTAAGTTCAAGCAGGTCAATATCTTCACTGCTTATCTTGAAATAGAGATCCTGTGCATTTTTCAAGCCATATCTTTCAAGCAGGCTGTTGACGGCTATATCTGAAAAATTAATTTTCCAGTTTTTCATGCGTCTCATCAGTATCTCTTTGCCTTCAGCCGCAGCTGCCACTCTCTCCTCATTCAGAGCCTGTTTGATTCTTGTTCTGGCTTTTCCGGTTACAACTACAGATAGCCAGTCTCTTTTTGGCTTCTGGTTTTTGGCAGTAACCACTGCCACCTGATCACCGTTTTTAAGGGTGTATTTCAGAGTGACATTCTTGCCGTTTACCTTGGCTCCGACACACTTTGAGCCAACCTCTGTGTGTATGTCAAAAGCAAAATCGAGAATGGTTGCACCTGCCGGCAATTGCCTCAGTTCCCCTTTGGGTGTAAAGACAAATACTTCATCTGAATAGAGATCTGATTTAACACGTTCAATAAAAGTGTCGTCGGCCCCGGCTGATGATTCAAGGTGCTCCTTCATCTTCTGCAGCCAGGCCTCGGGCCCCCCTCTGTCTCCTTTGATTCCCTTGTAACGGTAATGAGCGGCCAGACCCTTCTCTGCAATCTCATCCATTCTCCTGCTTCGTATCTGAACCTCCACCCATTTACCACGCGGACCTACTACTGTTGTATGAAGAGATTCATACCCGTTTGATTTGGGTATCGAAATCCAGTCACGTAAGCGGCTTGGATTAGGTTGATAGATATCAGTTACCAGAGAATATACCTGCCAGCAATCTGCCTTTTCCCTGTCAGGTTCTGAATCGAGAATAACCCTTACGGCGAATATATCATATACCTCCTCGAATTCCACTCCCTGTTTCTTCATTTTCTGCCAGATGGAGTGTATTGATTTGGTTCTGCTTTTAATGGTAAAACTGAGACCTGACTTCTCCATCTTCTCCCTGATGGGTGCAGTGAACTCTTTGATGAGCCTGCTTCGGGCCGAACTCGTCTGTCGCAACCTGGCTTCAATGTAATCATAATCTGAAGGTTCAAGTTGTTTCATCGAGAGGTCTTCCATTTCCGATTTAAGGTTGTAAAGGCCCAGACGATGTGCTAGCGGAGCATAAAGAAAATATGACTCAGAGGCAATCTGAAGCTTTACCTTATCGTTGGCTCCTTCAATATGACGTATCTCGTCCAGTCTCTCCGCGAGTTTGATTAGAATTACTCTTACATCGTCGGCAAGACTCATAATGAGCTTCCTGAATCCTTCTGCCTGGCTTACGGTACTCCTTATCTCTACGGCATTTATCTTCCTTATCCCTTCAAGAATAGTGGTTACCTGCCTTCCAAAATTACCGGAAACCCATTCATCTGTCAGCTCATTATAACCAGTGGCATCATGCAATAAAGCAGCAATTGTCGAACTTGTACCCAGATTCATTTCAGCTGCAATAATTCTTGCTACAGAAAGTGCATGTATAACCGGACTTACTCCTGTATTACTTTTCTGACCCTCACAGGCCTTTATGGCAATGTTAAGGGCTTTCCTTATACCTTTTATGTCGTCACGGGTAATAGAGCCCGCAAACGACCTCAGAAGGCTTCTGTAGCTATTATTAATGCTTTGTTCTGTATTGATATCCATCTGATAATCTCTGACAAGCCGCTAAATTACTTATTCTTGCTCCAAATTTATATTTTTGGATCAAATTTGCCGAACCATGAAAAAACGGAACTTCCCTCACACTTATGTCATAATCTCTTTGATAATTGTTATATCTGCTATCCTTACCTGGGTGCTGCCCGGGGGCGAGTACAGTGTTCCTCAGTCATTAGAACAAACAGATCATCTGTCAATTCCTGAGTATAGTCAGACTGACAGTAATCCTCAGACATGGCAGGTTTTCGCAGCCCTATACAAAGGATTTGTAAGACAGAGCGGTATTATTGTCTTCATACTTATGATTGGCGGGGCTTTCTGGATTATGAATGAGACAAAAGCTATTGACAGTGGCATTATGTCATTTCTGGCTTTCTCAGGCAGGCTTGAAAAAATCAAAGCCTTCAAGGCGTTGGGTGTTAACAATATCATTCTTACACTGATTATGATGCTTTTCAGTCTCTTTGGAGCCATCTTCGGGATGAGTGAAGAGACTATTGCGTTCATAATCATCCTGGTTCCTCTTGCAATATCAATGGGTTATGATTCCATAACGGGCGTAGCTCTTTGCTTTGTTGCTGCAGCACTTGGTTTTGCTGGCGCCATTCTCAATCCATTCACAATAGGCATTGCGCAGGGTATTGCTGAACTGCCTCTCTTTAGCGGATTGGAATACAGGCTGATATGCTGGCTGGTAATCAATGTAGCCGGTATTTCATATATACTGTGGTATGCAGCCAGAGTGAGGAAGAATCCCGAAAAATCAATAGTCTATGAGGAGGATATATACTGGCGTAACAGGAGTGTTTCGGAGGGAACTTTTTCAGTTAAACCTTCATCAGGCGCTACATGGATTGTATTCGGGCTGGTACTGACAACGCTGGTAATCTTTTCGGTAATAAATCCTCTTTCAACGCTCAAATTCGGAGATCCCGGTTCCGGATCAGGATCAGCCGTAACACTACCTCTATTGCCTGCCGTATCTATTTTATTCATAATTACCGGCATTGCTTCATTAAGGAAATCATCTCAGATGTTTATACTCAACCTTCTTCTTTTTACTATTCTGATACTTGTAATAGGTGTGATGGGGTATGAATGGTATATTATGGAAATTGCGAGCCTCTTTTTTGCGATGGGATTACTCGCAGGAATTGCATATAGCCAGAGTCCAAACAGGATAACAAAGCTATTTATTGAGGGCGCATCGGATATTCTCCCTGCTGCACTCGTTGTTGGCCTGGCCGGTGGAATAATTGTGATACTGGAGGATGGAAAAGTTGTCGCCACAATCCTTCACGGGGCCTCAACGGCAATGAAGGATGTCGGGGACATTGCATCGGTGCAGATAATGTACGTAATTCAGACGTTGATTAATATCGTTATACCTTCCGGTTCGGCCAAGGCGGCCCTTACCATGCCAATTATGGCACCATTCAGTGACCTTATAGGGGTGTCAAGGCAGGCTACGGTTATGGCATTTCAGTTTGGCGACGGATTTACAAATATGATAACCCCTACCTCAGGTGTGCTTATCGGTGTCCTGGGTGTTGCCAGAATACCATATGAGAAGTGGGTAAAATGGGTTACCCCTCTTATAATCATCTTAGCATTGCTGGGTGCATTGCTGCTGATACCGACAGTAACAATGACCCTGAAAGGATTCTGAAAAGCCTTGTTATAACAGGCCCGCCAAAACAGGTACGTTATACGCTTCTTATCTACCTGAAACTTATTCCTAACCCTGCAGTGAATACATTATACTGTGACCTGGTGTAATCAGCATGTATGGTAAAGAGGGCGAACTTAAGCCTGAATCCCAGATTGGCTCTTAGTCCTGAAAAGTCCTCTATTTCTATACCTGTTATATCATTAACAACACCTGCGTCAGTATAGACTACAGATGGCGGCAGGCTTGAAGCATCTGCAGTTGGCAATGGAATGTTTCCGACTACGTCTGCCACCGTCCTGCTGCTGGCATAACCTAATCCACCGTAAATTGTTATTACCGGAAGATTGAATGACCCGATCAGGCTGGCATTCCATCCTTCTACCATGCCGGTAACCTTTTGTCCTGTAAAATCTTCAGAAGTATAATTCACATAATCCGCATAAGAATCAGGGTAGATTTCCAGTCCGATATTAGTCTTAAGTCTTGTATATCCTCCGAAAACAGAGATATCGAAAGGCATTAATTCATTACCCGGTATATACTGGATTATACTGTGTAAAAGGCCTACTCCCCAAAGGCTTACATCAGACTCATCGTAGGTAAGCTTAGGTATGAACCGGACCTTAATCTCAGAATTAAGGGGAAGGCCGATTCCTACCTGTGCCATTGGGACGGGAATGAATTTCAGGCCTGTTCCTGCCGGAGAGTTTAGCCGCGCCAGTTCAACATCATATCCACTGATATTGCTGACATAGTGTAACTCCGGACCATCCTGTTGCTGACCTGCAATAGTCGGCGCGATAGATGTCCCTGAAGGATTGACCAGTGTAAAATGCTCAAGACCCAGTTCTGCAAGATCGAAAGTGGTTTCACTTTCAGGAACAAGCCCTGCATTTACTGTGAAGGTTATATCAAAACCACCAAATTTGTGAGGTTTTGCCGTATTGTACCAGCCTCCGCTAAAACCGGCACCAAAAGCCTTGGCCCATGGTGATATGTAAGCCTCAATCAGTTTCGTGCCATCGTTGATGCCTCCTTTGAGGAACTCTCCGTCAATCTGACCGTGGAGTGAAAAATTAAAAAAGAATAACAGGGCTGCTATTGCAGAAATTTTTGAGATTTGATGCTTTTTCATACTCTATAGCTTTTGGTTCTATTTCTTGTTAATGCATAAATATAGACAAAAGCTGATGAATAGTGGTTGCATCACCGTATTACTTTTTTATCTCCTGCTTGCGATCTATCTTTTCAAGCTCTTCAAGCTGCTCTATGCCCATGCTTTTGGAAAGAGCCGAGATACTCTTAATATCTATATCACCTCTTATGGAAATAAGCGCATTCGATCCTGGACCTCCTGAAACCATAATCAGCTCACTTATCCTGTTCCCATTCTCCTTTATCATGAATTTAACGATGTCAGCACCTTCCCGTATCTCCATAAGCTCCTCATAGTCTTTGAAATAACTACTGCCACCCAACTCATTGTACAGATTGAGGGATTTGCTGATAACCGGATCATCGACCGACAGGATTCTTATGGCTGTCAATCTGCTGACAAGATCATTCACCTCCTGATCTTCCTGTGACAGATCAGAAAACATCTTAAGCATTCTGCCTGAAATATATACTGCCGTAATTCCATCCTTTCCGGAGTACTTTTCAAACAGATCATCTATTGGGTTCCTTTGAGCATTGGCAGTCACAGAAACTACCAGCACAATAATCGCAAACAACACACTCTTTTTCATTTTCTTTTACTTTTTTTCATCAATTTCTGATCCCAGTTTACCATATATGTCTTCTACCACGTTAAAACCTTTTCTCATGAGCCTTCCAGTGGTTTCAACCGTTGACATCTCATCAGCAGCTCTGTTAATCGACTCAAGACCTGACAGAGCTGAAGTGCCCCTGTTCATCTCCGAGGAAATAGTATGAAGAGCCCTTACTGTTTCGGCATATGCGAGTTCCGGAGAACTGAATGTATCAGCCGGTTCATTGGCATTTCCGGCAAGAAACCATATAGATACCGCTGCAATTACAGTTGCTGCAATGCCTGATAGTGACCAGTATAGCTGTCTTACATTACTTCTTTTATGTGGCTTTCCGTCCCTTCTGACGTTATTGATTATCATCTGCTCAAAGCCTGGTGTCGGTTCATTTTCTTCCGACATTCGCAGAAGCGAGCATATAACCTCCCTGTCAGCCTCAAACTCCTCCGGCAGGTCTTCAGACAACAGGTAATCCATTAAATCCTGCTCTTCCGCCTCTGAAGTCAGACCTTCATAGTACTTTTCCAGCACTTTTTGTATATCCACATTCTTCATATTCAACCCTCCTGTATTCATCTCTTAACATTTTTCTCGCGCGGCTGACAGTAACCCTGACATTGTTAACGCTCTGTCTCAAAGCCGCCGCTATCTGTTCATAGTCCTGACCCTCTATATCCCTCATTCTTATTATCTCTGAGTAATTCGATGGCATGCTGTCCAGAATAGATTCAATCGTCTCTGCCGTTTCTGCTCCTCTGATAACCTCAAACGGTGTCGGAAAAGCATCTGAAGTTAAACCAACAGAATCATTGCAGGCTGCAATCTCAGGTTTCCTTTTCCTGATAATGTCAAGACAATGGTTTCTGACAATTGTAACTGACAAAGCTTCAATATTATCATACTGCTCAAGTCCTGTTCGCATTCTCCAAAGTTTCAGATAGGTTTCCTGAACTGCATCTTCCGCATCCTCTTTCGTGCGGAGGATGCGGAAAGCTACAGAATAAAGCCTGCGGGCACTTTTAAAAACAATATTTTCAAACTCTTTTTCTGACATTATCGTCCGCATTAACTGCGGAATAATTAGTTCAGCCCACTATCTTGCACCTATCTGTAAGTAATATGATCATTAGTGACAAAATGAATATCAGATGAGAGCTTCTTAATATCATCTGAGCTCATTCTGCCTTTGATCTGAATTATTGCGTTGTCATCACCACCCACTATCATTAAGAATTCCACGAAAACATCACCATCGGCTTTAACCAGTATTTTGGCCTTATCGCCGCTGCTGTTTATATCCATAAACTCTTCGTAGGAAGACAGGTCAAGCTCTTTCAGGACGCGGCCATAAAATCCCTCATCCTGTTGCCTGTTGTTGTCATCAGGAGCAAGAATTCTTATCCTTGATATTGAAGACGCAAGAAAGGCAAGCTCCTGGTCCTCTCTGTCGAACATTGCCGCCAGTTTTAAAAGTCCACCATTAATATTTACGGTAATGTAACCGCTTTTGCCCTTGTAACTGTCAAATATGGCATCAACCGTGCCCTGTCCCGACAGGGTCAATACCGTTGCCGTTAATACTACTGTCCAGATTATCCTTTTCATGACTGTTTTGTTTTGGTTAATAAATCTTTTCCCTAAAGACGGATGAATTAGGAATTCATTACAACAAACAGCAAAAAAAAAGAACATAGGCAAATCACATACTGATAATCTGGTATTTAATAATGCTATTTAAGAGGAGAATCGGGTTCTCTTGCCATCTCATTATAATAAACCTTGTCAACGAAGTCAGGTATTATACGCTGAAACATTGCCGTAAGACGACCTTCCCAGGTCAGATGTTTATTGCGTTTTCTCTTAACTATCCCCTTTACAATCCATCGGGCCACATATTCGGGTGTGTCCATATTGTTTTCATCCCTGGGTGAATCCTTTTGTTCACTGCCATCTGCCTTGAGAGCATGATATCTGATTTCCGTGGCTGTAAATCCAGGTGATATTATCATTACATGAAGTCCTTTTTTCAGGTTCTCAATTCTGATAGTCTCCAGAAATCCGTGCATGGCAAATTTGGAGGCCGAATAGCCTGTTCTTCCCGGCAGACCATGGAAGCCGGCAATTGACGAGACACCCACAAGGGAGCCCTTTCCTTTTAGAAGATAAGGAAGTGCGTATTTTGTACAATATACTGTGCCCCAGAAATTAACATCCATCAGTTGGCGAAGGACGGAGAGATCAACCTCACTGAAGAGGGCCCTCATTGATATTCCGGCGTTATTGATCAGAATATCTATCCCTCCGTATGTCTCTACAGCTTTTTCTGCCAAAAGCCTGCAATCTGTCTCGCATGACACATCCGTTACGACATAAATAGCTTCACCACCCAGACTGTTAATCTCATCAACAATACTCCTGAGTTTATCCTCCGATCTGGCCGCCAGCACCACCTTAGCGCCCATTTTTGCAAACTCCAGTGCAGTAGCCTTTCCTATTCCCGATGAAGCTCCTGTTACTATAACTACCTTATTAATAAATCTTTTGATCATAACACCCTGGTTACAAAATATTTAATATTACCTCCTGATTCCCTTTTAAAATAATGAGCGGTATATATTTGAAAAAGTAAAATTTCTTTTGGTCAAAAATAAAAAAAAAAGTAACTTTGCACTCGCAAATTAAAAACTGATTCAGTAGCTCAGTTGGTAGAGCACATCCCTTTTAAGGATGGGGTCCTGGGTTCGAGCCCCAGCTGGATCACAAAAAGCGAGAGGATAATTTGAAAAGAGGCGGATTTGATATCTGCCTTTTTTATTTATTAGTAACGGCAAAACAAATGACCTTTCTATTTTGACAGTACCGGTATCTGCCTGTTGATAGACTCTTCCAGGGAGATGAGGGTTTCCGTTCTGACAATACCCTGAATAACCTGTATCTTATCAGTTAAAACATTTCTCAGATGTTCATTGTCATGGGTATATACCTTAATAAACAGTGAGTAGTTTCCGGTTGTATAATGGCATTCAATTACCTCAGGAATTTCCTGCAGCCTGCTGACAACCTCCCTGTAGTTGCCAGGATAGTCGAGAAATATACCTATGTAAGCACATGTCTTGAATCCTACCATTACGGGATCGACCTTGAATTCGGATCCCCTTATCACTCCTACTCTAATTAGCCTTTGAACTCTCTGATGGATTGCTGCTCCTGAGACATTGCATTCCCGTGCAACTTCCAGGTATGGTATCCTGGCATTCTTGGTGATGATATCCAGAATCTTCCTGTCCAGATTATCAATCTGTAAGTTTTCAGCCATAAACGGTAGATTTTTGTTACTGATTAAAAATAATCCAATCTGTTTACTTTACAAAATTTATCAGGTATAAAACAGTCTCTGTTGACAATTTTTAAATACTCAGGGAACCGGTGATCTCACTGACTCTTCCAATATTATGTCGCGTACAGTAATCATTTATACCGTCGATAATCCTGACTGAACTATCCGGTTCCACAAATGAAGCTGTACCAATCTGAACTGCAGAAGCGCCTGCTAACATAAACTCAATTGCATCTGATGAATTCATAATCCCGCCTAGTCCGACAACAGGTATGGCAACAGCCTTTGACACCTGCCATACCATTCTCAGCGCCACAGGTTTAACAGCCGGGCCGGATAATCCGCCCGTAACTGTCGCCAGTTTGGGCTTTCGCGACTCACTGTCAATTGCCATTCCCAGCAATGTATTAATAAGTGATATGGAATCAGCCCCCTCCTCCTGGGCAATTACAGCAAATTCATTAATATTAGTCACATTAGGCGAAAGCTTCACCATCAGATGACGCTTCCAAATCTTTCTGATCTCCCGTATTACCTCCCTGGCACTATGCCTGTGCGTTCCAAATGCCATGCCCCCCATTTTAACATTCGGACAGGAGATATTCAGCTCAATGGCATTTATTTTATCAAGATCAGCGACCCTTGCAGCAACCTTAATATACTCCTCAATATTGCTGCCGTTAACATTGATGATAACCTCTGTATCATACTTTGATACTACAGGATATATCTCTGTTGCAAAGTGTTCTATACCTTTATTCTGGAGTCCGACTGAGTTGAGCATACCTGATGCCGTTTCTGCCATCCTTGGGTAAGGGTTACCCTCACGTGGTGCAGCAGTGATACCCTTGAGAATTATCGCTCCAAGTCTGGAGACATCGAAAAAATCATCAAACTCAGAACCGTAACCAAATGTTCCTGAAGCGGTAATTACAGGGTTCTTGAGTCTCAGACCATTTAGGTCAACTGAAAGATCTACCATTTAAGTTCCTTTGTGTTAAAAACAGGTCCGTCAATACAGGTACAAAGATTTCCCCTGGTTGTTTCAGTTACACAGCAGAGGCATACACCGAAGCCACATGCCATCAGATTCTCAAGGGAGACCTCGCATTCAGAGCCCATTGACGTGGCAAGACGTCCGGCTGCCTTCATCATCGCATCAGGCCCGCAGCAGTATATCATATCGAATGATGACGCTGCCAGTTTGGGATGATCTGTAATAAGACCTCTTTCACCGGCGCTGCCGTCTTCTGTCGTCAACCAGATATCACCAATGTCTCTGTACTCTTCCAGGCGCATTATCATGCCGGAGCTTTTGAAACCCAGAAGAAACTGAGGAATAATCCCATTTTTTCTGATCACCCTTCCAAGGTACAGGAGAGGAGCTATACCACATCCGCCACCCATTAACAGTACTCTGGCTCCCTCCTGCGGTATGGAAAATGAATTGCCCAAAGGAAAAACTACATTTAGAGAAGTCCCTGATTTATATTCGGTAAGCTTTTTGGTGCCGGCACCGACAACATGGATTAGAAGCTTCATGTTACCTGTTACGGTATCATAGTCGTGAACTGAAAAGGGACGCCTCAAAAAGGTGCTGCTGCTGCCATCAATCCGTATCTGAATAAACTGACCGGGGTGTATCTCAAGACCAGGCATGCCGGTCTCAAGTGTCATTAAATAGAAATCGTTACTTAACTTAATGTTCTCCAGAACCTTCAGATCACGGATAAACCTGGACATAGCTGCTTATTTTTTCCCAAAGATAGCCTTATCATCGCTAACCTGAAAGAGTAGTATGAAAATTGGTTCCGGAAAGCTGGTCATCCAGGCCTGTATTCCTCAAAACTCTTATCCCGGTAGAAAAATATAATCCGATCAGGTATCCTTGAACCTGTTGAGGCAGGTTTAACCTGAGGTATATCTTCCGGTACCGAGGACCCGGAAGGCAATTCCTCATTCATATAGTCAGTCATCGGACGGTCTCTGTCTTTATAACCTTCCTCAACCTCCTTTTCAACAGAAGCAGGTGAATCAGGGATATTATCAAACAGAGTGGGGTGTGCAACTGAGCGAAACATAGGCTCCTTACCAAAGAGCAACCACTCGGGCGACAGATAGGAATACCTGGTAAGCATCTTCAAAACAAAATCAAGACTCGGGTTGTTCCGCCCCGATAAAATATGTGAAACACCCGAGGGTTGTACCCCAATCTCTTCAGCAAACTGAGCCGAGGTCTTGTTCTCGCTGCTTAAAAACCTGATTATCCTGTCTTTCATAACAATAATTATTACATACTTAATTACAAATGTAAAACTTATATGATTTACATCAATAACTTTATTTGATTTACATTTGTAATTACAGTATTTGTGTCAGTTTAATTATACTTCTAAATATTGAATCAAGAGTACAAAACAGGACTCTTTTTATTGGAGTACTACTTTACATTAGATATATAATAAACTGATTAACATGTATATTATGGGTTGAATCTAAATTTTATTGCAGACAGAAGGACTCTAATGTCGTTATTATAGTATTTAATAATGTATATAAATAGTGGTATTAGTCTGATTTAGAGTATTATATGAATTGTATTAACCAATATCAACTCAAATTTACATCTATACATCAATAATAATTACATATGTATAATCAACCAATATAAATGGATGCTGTCAGGTTGATTACAAATGTAATTATGACTACTTGCACGGCTTTTACCGTTAACCGGGAACTGGATAAAGGCTTTTATTAAGTTAAAATGAAAGAGAAAGATAAATTCACGCGCGGATTACCAGGTAAATATGAACAGACAGTTCTCAGAGGGTTAAAACCATACTTAAAAGCATTACAAATAGCTGATTAATATGGTTATAGGTATAGATATAACTATTATTAATTTTAAGCCATGAAAAAACCGGGGTGGTGTGCCCCGGTTAGATTTCATCATATCTGGTTAATTGTCGGAATAATTGTCCAATGGTTATTATATCACAGGCTGCTACCTGATCAGTTGTGGTTGTTTTTTGATTCACTTGCCTCTACAATGGTAGCTACAGTTGCATCGCCGGTAACATTTGCCACGGTACGTATCATATCCAGAGGCCTTTCTATTCCCAGGATAAGAGCGAGTCCTTCTGCTGGTATACCCACAGAGCCCAGTACGATGACAAGCATTATTACAGCCCCTCCGGGTACTCCCGGTGCCCCTATTGAGGCAAGTGTTGCCGTAAGTACAATGGTAAGCTGCTGGGTTATGCTAAGGTCCAGTCCGAACACCTGCGCTATGAATACTGCTGAAATCGCCTGGTAGAAAGAAGATCCGTTCATATTTATGGTTACTCCTACCGGTAGAACAAAATTTGCCACTCCTTCTGATATTCCAAGCTTCGTTGTACACTGCTTTATGGTAACAGGCAGTGTGGCGGCGCTTGAACTGGTAGTAAACGCGACCAACTGAGCGGGGAATATTGCATTCAGAAAATCCTTGATCCTGGTTTTGGTAAACAACAGAATCAGTAGTGGATAAAAAACTATGAGCACTGCTACAATACCAAAGAAGGTAATAAAGGCATATTTTCCGAGAGCAACGAACAGCTGCACATCACCGGCAAAGTCGGTAATAAGTGCCGAGAGCAGTGCGAAAACTCCTATCGGGGCAAATGCCATAATAAGATCAACAATTTTGAGCATAATCTCGTTAAGGCTGTCAATTAGATTATGGACAACTGTCACCTTCGATGCCTCCAGTAATATCATGGCTATTGAAGACAGAACCGCAAAGAAAATAATCTGCAACATTTTGGTATTGTCTCCTGCTGCCTTGAAAATATTGTCAGGTACCATATCCTCAAAAAAGAATAGCGGCGATTGTTCCCTCACGCTTCCTGCCACCTCCTGTTTCTCCTCTGCGGAAGTAGAATAGACCTCCTGCAGTTCCCTGCGTTTCTCCTCAGAAAATGATTCACCCGGTTTAAATGTGTTAACAACCAGTAAACCAAGTACAACAGTGACTGCCGTAGTAACTACATACAGACCAAGGGTTTTAAGACCAATCCTTGACAGCTTGGCTATATCAGTAACGCTGGTGATACCTTTTACCAGCGAGATAAAGATTATCGGAACTGCAATAAGCTTCAGGAGCTTGATAAATATCATACCCCATGGCTTTACCCAGTCGGTAGTGAAATTTTCAAGATTGGTGCGCGTCGCTATCAATCCCCAGATAATCCCCAGAAACATCCCAATAAGGATCTTAAGCCATACAGGGTATTTTTTCTTGTTTGACTTCTTCATATAGTGCTAATTAAATGGTTTTGAATCAGCATTCTCCGTGGCATCCTCCGGCATTACCCTTGCTGCTGCAGCCGGAACATGAAGAGCCATGGTTACTACCTGCGATTTCGTCCTCAGTAGCATTTCTGACCTCTATTATCCTTCCGGTAAAACAGAGATCACAACCAGCCATGGGATGATTGAAGTCCATACGTACGGTCTCTGGTCCAATCTCACTTACAACACCATCAATTCTTCTGCCCTGAGAATCAGCCATAGGCACTGTATTTCCTACAAAGCATACAGACTCATCAAGTTTTCCCTCTTTGTGGAACACTTCAACAGGTACGTCAATGATCATCTCTTCTCTTCTCTCTCCGTAACCTTCTCCTGCGGGAACGGTAAAACTGAACTCATCGCCGGCCGCAAGAGAGGCAATGCCTGACTCAAATCCTTGAATCAGCCTGCCGGCCCCATATACAAATGAGAGTGGCCTTTCGGGATTGAGTTCTTCAATTATTTTTCCATCCTTGTTGTTCTCCCTGAGCTCATACAGCAAGGAGACATGTTTGTGCTTTTCTACTTTCATATCTTTTATTAAACCGGCAAAAATAAGATTATTACTTCTTAACTTAAAATTGAAAGTGATGTTTTGAGACAGAATTGCGAAAGAAGTGTCAGAAAACAAATCCAATTCTTATTTCAGGATTGCTGTAGATTTCGTACCCGTTGTCGTTAAGGGCCCATAATACTGTAAGAGTGAGAGCTGAGCGGGTACCCATCTGCTGGCTTATGCCAAAGCCGGCCAGTGCCGTATGAACGAAAAACCTTCCTTCAGCTGTATAGCTCTGCCAGAAGTCTCTCTTGAGGCTCAATCCTTCATATTCAATATGAGAATATATTCCTATGCCTACTCCTATCGGAATCAGGTTGTTAATGTCCTGAATAAAAAGGAATTGTGTATACGCCCTGGGTCCCCAGATGTCTGTTTTGCCGAATGGATCCTTGTAAAACTGATAGGTAGGGCCCGCCGCAATTGCCAGTCTGGGCAGAACCCATATTCCAACTGCCGGCGAGAGCTGTATGTTTGTGTAGGTTCCAAACTGAAGGCCCATATTCCCTGCAAAGAAAACTCTTTCCCTGAGCGGTGGTGCATCACCGCGGGAACCCTGCGCTGCTGTCTCGGATATTCCGCCCAGGAGTATCACCCCGATTATTACGGCGATTCCTGAAACTCTTCTCATACCTATTTGCATAGAATAATTCATTCTCGGTTTCGATGCATTTTATACCTTTACCCAAAAAGTCCGAAATTTAAACGAAAAAACCATAAATATAATATTTGGAACCATGAATATACTTATTAACGGAGGAACAAGGGGAATGGGCAGGGCAACTGTTGAAATCCTGTCTGAAAACCGTGAAAACAGGATTCTGGTCACAGGCAGAAATAAAAATGCCCTTACAAGCCTGAAAGAGAGCTCTGTCAATAAAAACATATCCACATTCGTATCAGAGACCCCTTTGACGGAAGAAAGTCTTGAATCGCTTAAAAATCACCTTAAAAGGGAAAACATCAAACTCAACGTCCTGATCAATTTTGCAGGTATATTGTACAAGTCTCCCTTTGCAGAATCGGAAGAGTTAAAAGCGAGGGAGATAATTGAAACCAACTTTTTTGGTCCTGCACTCCTGATCAGGCAACTGATTCCGTTCTTCGGCAGTGGTTCGCATATCGTCAACATAGGTAGTATGGGAGGATTCCAGGGTAGCATTAAGTTTCCGGGTCTCTCGTGGTACAGTGCCTCCAAAGCGGCCCTGGCATCTCTGACTGAATCACTTGCTGCTGAGTTTACGGAAATGGGAATCAGTGTCAACTGTATCTGTCCGGGAGCCGTTCAGACTGAAATGCTTGAAGAGGCATTCCCGGGTTACAAGGCCCTGGTAAGTGCCAGTGAAGCAGGAACTTTCATTGCTGATTTTGCAATAAACGGTAACCGGTATTTCAACGGTAAAATATTGCCTTTCAGCCTGTCAACTCCCTGAATATTCTTTCACCTCAATCTGTCCGTTCAGGGCCATTAGTCCGTTGAAAGCCAAAGCCTTCAACTCATCCTCACCAGGATAGATAAACACCGGAGCCAGGAATCCTGTTCTCTCCCTTATTATATCAACGTGTGAGGTCTGATAAGCCATTCCCCCGGTAAGGACTATTGCATCCACCTCTCCCTTAAGCACTGCTGCCAGGGATGCTATCTCCTTTGATATCTGATAAGCCGCAGCATCGCGTATAAGTCTTGCCTCAGCATCGTTCTCCTCAGCTCTTTTACAAATATCCCTGAAATCATTTGTCCCGAGATATGCTACCATGCCACCCTTACCAGTAATCATCGATTTTATCTCATCCCTGGTATAACGTCCACTGAAGCAGATATCAACCAGCTGACCTGCCGGAAGTCCCCCTGATCTCTCTGGCGAGAACGGACCTTCGCCATTCAGGGCATTATTAACATCAATTACTCTTCCCTTTTTATGAGCGCCTACACTGACACCTCCTCCCATATGAGCCACAATAAGATTAAGGTCCTCATACCTTTTGCCAACCTGCCTGGCATGCGTCCTGGCAATAGCCTTCTGGTTCAGTGCATGAAAGATTGAAAGCCTTTTGAATTCAGGATGTCCTGCTATCCTTGCCAGAGGTTCCAGCTCATCGACTACTACCGGATCAACTATATATGCTTTTGCGTTGCCAAGGGAGGATGCAATGTCATCAGCTATAAGGCCACCCAGATTACTGGCATGTTCACCCATCAGACCCTTGCGCAGATCTTCCTTCATATCTTCATTGACCCTGTATATACCTGATTCAATAGGTTTCACAAGGCCACCCCGGCCCACTACTGCCCTGATTAAACCTGTACTGACAGCTCTCTGCTTCAAATCAGCCAGAATCAGATCTTTCCTGAATGAATACTGATCGGTTATTTTTTTGAAATTTTTCAAATCCTCACTTGAATGACGAAGTGTTACATCGAACAGCATCTCCTCTTCTTCAAAGACTCCGAATTTTGTAGAGGTTGAACCGGGGTTTATTACCAAAATAAGCCTCTTGTTCATGAGATTAAACTTTTTAATGATTATTATTCAGCCATAAGGCATGAAAGTGCAATGCAATAATATTTTGATCTTTCACTTTCGCTTCTTGACATTACGACAACAGGCTTTGATGGTCCGCAGATAATACCCGCCAGCTCTCCATGACCAAACAGCATAACTCCTTTGTAAAAGGGATTACAGGATTCAAGATTGGGGAACAACAGTATGTCTGCATCACCTTCAATCGGAGTAGGTACTCCTTTAATACCTACACTGGCCGGATCGCAGGCAAGAAACAGATCGAGTGGTCCGTCAATAATACAGTTACTGATCTGCCCTCTTTCGGCCATCTTGCACATAGCAGAATAGTCGAGGGTGTTCTCAAAGTGCCTGCTTACCTTCTCAGTGGCTCCAATAAGCGCCAGCCTGGGTTTTTCTATTCCAAACCTGTGTGCCATCCCGATCGCATAGTTTGCCATCGCTACCTTCTGGTCAAGGTCGGGGAATGGAATTACTGCAGGATCGGTTACAAAAAGCAGCTTTCGGTAAGCTGGTATTTCAATTGCACAGACATAGGTCATCACTGCTTTGGGGGGCAGAAGGCCCTTCTCCTTATCCATAACAGCCTTAAGGAACTTATCAGTGCCTATCAGACCCTTCATGACAATATCTGTCTCACCACTTTTGGTCATTGAGACAGCTTTCTCCGCGGCCTGAGTCTCATTCTCAGCAAGGACAATTGTGAAGCCTTCAAGACTGAAGCCGGTCTCTCTCACAACCCTCTCTATTTCTGATGATTTCCCGATCATAACAGGCTCAGCAAAGCCTTCATCGCATGCCTTTCTTAAAGCGCCGACAGTATTGGAGTCCTGTGCCCAGGCAACTGCTATACGATACCGTTTTCCTGCCGATTTCACATGTGAAATCAACTCATCAAGTCTGGTTATCATTGAACCGGAAAGTAAGTTAAACACTAACTGGCAGCAGCTGCCAGAATTATGCTGTAGTATTTGGCTTCCTCAGAATCTGACCGTGAAGTAAGTACTATCGGAGCACTGGCTCCGAGAATAACTCCTGCCACTTTGGCCTTGGCGAAGAAGACAAGTGATTTATACAATACATTACCAACCTCAATATCAGGCATTAACAGCAGATCTGTATCTCCTACCACATCACTCATTATTCCTTTATGCCTGGCACTCTCAAAGCTTACAGCATTGTCAAATGCAAGCGGACCGTCTATAATGCAATTCTTAATCTGGTCGCGCTGATTCATTTTTGAGAGAAGAGCCGCATGCAGGGTGGCCTCCATATTCTCATTTACCATCTCTACAGCTCCCAGAACCGCTACCTTGGGCATTGACACTCCGAGCCTGTTAAGGCATGATACAGAATTATTGACAATGGCTATTTTCTCCTGCAGGTTGGGTGCTATATTCATCGCTACATCAGCTACTGCAATCAGCTTATGATATGTCTTTACCTCAAAAAGGGCAAAATGGGAAAGCAGGTTACCTGTCCTGAGTCCCCAATCCTTGTTAAGCACCGCTTTCAAGAGTGAGGATGTTCCGACTTTTCCCTTCATCAATACGTCTGCTTCATTATTGCTGACCATCTTCACGGATAGCTCGATGGCTTTCTCCATGTCCGGCTCATCAATAATGGTAATATTACCGGCTTCATATCCAAACTCTTTTACAAGAGTCACTACCTCAGACTCTCTTCCGATAAGCACAGGTTCAATCAGGTGGTCGCGGTGAGCCTTCATAACCGCATTCAGAGAGAATGGATCCTGTGCGGCGGCAAGCACCAGCCTTTTCTTTGATCCTCTGGCCGCAATATTCTTAAGATCGCTTAACTTTTTTATTATCATAGTCTGGGGGATTATTGGGTTATTTCAGGAGGCCTAAAGATTCAACAATATTCTTTGTATCAGTCGCAATTACAAGTTCTTCGTCTGTGGTAACAACCATAACCTTTACCCTGCTTGAAGGTTTTGAGATGGTAATATCCCGGCTCTTCACGCCGTGGTTAGTCTCCGGATCGAACTCAATACCAAGATATTCCATGCCGGTGCAAACCATCTTCCTCATGTTAAAGTCATTCTCTCCAATCCCACCTGTAAATATCAGAAGATCAATACCATTCATAGCAGCAATATAGGCACCTATAAACTTCTTAACCTTATAGGCATACATCTGAAGCGCGAGCTGGGCAAGCTTATTACCCTCTTCAGCAGCCATTTCGAGGTCACGCATATCAGAAGATATCTTTGATATACCTGCAACACCACTCTTCTTGTTTATGAGGTTATTGACGCCTGAAACACTAAGATCCTCCTTGTCAGCAAGATATAGAAGAACGCCGGGATCAATTTCACCTGTACGGGTACCCATTATCAGACCGTCTACAGGAGTGAAACCCATCGAAGTGTCGATAGAAATTCCGTTATTAATTGCGGTAATTGAAGCACCGTTGCCCAGATGACAGGTTACAATCTTCAGGTCCTCAATATTCTTTTCCAGCATCCTTGAAGCCTTCAGAGCAACAAATTTGTGGCTTGTTCCGTGAAATCCATACTTCCTGATCCGGTACTTTTCATAATACTCGTAGGGGATTGCATACATATACGCATAATCGGGCATCGTCTGGTGGAATGAGGTATCGAATACAGCCACCTGAGGAACGCCTGATATCAGCTTTTCTACAGAAAGAATACCTTTAAGGTTTGCCGGGTTGTGCAATGGTGCCAGCTCGCATACTGCTTCAATGTCTCTCTTTACATCACTGTCAATGAATACGCTTTGCTTGAAGTTCTCTCCTCCATGTGCCACCCTGTGCCCAACAGCCTTAATCTCATTGATATCACTGATCACACCGTGATTCTCGTCGAGAAGTGCGCTGACAACCAGGTTGATTCCTACCGTATGATCGGGTATATCAACTATTACATGATATTTCTCCTTACCTACAGGTTTATGAGTCAGAATTCCGTCATTAAGACCGATGCGCTCTATGAGTCCTGTCGCCACTAATTCAGCACTATCGTTCATTTTAAAGACCTTGTACTTAATTGACGAACTTCCGCAGTTTAATACTAATACGACCATGATTGATTAAATTTCTTATTTGGGTTGTTATTTATAATTTTTTATTACTGACTCTGTTTTGTAAGCTTCTCCGCTGCCTGGTTCGCAGTTATAGCCACGAGACTGACAATGTCACTCACTGAACATCCTCTGGAAAGATCATTGATTGGAGCTGCCATCCCCTGCAATACGGGACCAATGGCCTCTGCGTGTGCAAGCCTCTGCACCAGCTTATAGGCTATATTGCCTGTCTCCAGCGTAGGGAAAACAAGCACGTTAGCCCTGCCGGCAATCTTACTGCCAGGGGCCTTCTTCTGTCCTATCGACTCAACGATAGCTGCATCAGCCTGAAGTTCCCCGTCAATATCAAGCCACGGAGCCATTTCGCCTGCAATTCTGGTTGCATTTACAACCTTATCTACCATAGGATGTTTTGCGCTTCCCTTTGTTGAGAAACTTAGCATGGCAACCCTTGGTTCCCCGCCTACGATAGCCCTGTAGGTTTTAGCAGTAGAGACGGCTATCTCTGCCAGTTCCCTTTCTGTCGGATCAGGATGAACGGCGCAATCGGCAAACATTATCATTCCGTCGTCACCAAACTCCTTATCCTTCAGTATCATAATAAAAGCTCCTGAAACGACTGATATGCCGGGAGCCGTTTTTACAAACTGGAATGCCGGTCTGAGTACGTCGCCGGTGGCATTGTCAGCACCTGCAACCTCACCATCAGCATCACCTGCCTTAATCATCATTACAGAAAGATATAGCGGGTCTTCAATGAGCCTTGAAGCCTCTTCTTTCGTCAGGCCCTTACTCTTCCGTATTTCAACCATCATATCAACATACCTGTCTTTATCAGGGTGATTTAAAGGGTCAACTATTCTGGCTGATGAGATTGAGGTGAAACCCTTTGTACTGGCCATTTTGTTTATTTCATCAGGATTGCCTATCAGGATTACCGAAGCAAGATTCTCCTTCAGAACTGTGTCGGCTGCTTCAAGGGTCCTGGGCTCCAAACCTTCCGGCAACACAATACGCATTCTGTTTTTACGTGCACTTTCTTTAATTTTTTCAATTAATTCCATTGTATATCAATATTTTAAACGTCTTCGAATCTCCGACCCAAATGTACAAAAAAATTGTTCTATTAAACAACTAATTTACATATGATTAAAATCAGTAACGACATATTCTAAAACATCGGGAAACCTGATGCTGCCGGTATTAATTTGATGTGATAGTTTTTGTACATTTGGGAGTTTAAGATTTAAGGATGATTTCTGGCGACAGGCTTGATGCACTCTCCCTGGAACTCGAAGGGGAGCTGGCATATGACGATGCAATACGTACAATTTACTCAACCGATGCCTCGGTGTACCGGTTATCTCCTGTTGCAGTGGCATGGCCAGCCAATTCTTCCGATCTCAGAAAGCTGATCAGATTCTGCCACGACAATGGAACGTCACTGACAGTAAGGGCGGCAGGCACTTCCCTGGCAGGTCAGGTTGTAGGAGATGGAATTATTGCCGATATATCACGGCACATGAACGCTATACTCGAGTTCAACCCTGCCGAACGATGGGTCAGGGTCGAGCCGGGCGTGATTCCCGACGAGCTCAATTTATTCCTTAAGCCTCACGGACTGCAGTTCGGACCCGAAACATCAACATCAAACCGATGCACCATTGGTGGCATGGCTGGCAATAACGCCTGTGGTCTGCACTCCCTGGTATACGGTTCAACACGTGAACATTTACTTGAGGTAAAATGTCTTTTGAGTGATGGTTCAGAGATAGTTTTAAACAACATAACCCCTGTAGAAATCACTCAGATTGCCGCCGGCAACAGCCTTGAATCAAAGATATACAGTGAGGTCAGCGCAATCCTTTCCAACCCTGCCAACGCCGAAAATATCAGAAACGGCTTCCCCGATCCCTCTATAACCAGAAGAAACACAGGTTATTGCCTTGACATCATGCTCAATACTGAGCCTTTCACAAAAGGAGCGCCCCCGTTTAACCTGTCAAAACTATTTGCGGGATCTGAGGGAACATTGGCAATTGCGACAGAACTTAAACTTAATCTCGTTCCCCTGCCCCCTCCGGCCAAGGGCCTCCTCTGCGTTCACCTCAGAGAGCGGTCAGAAGCATTCAGGGCCAATCTTACAGCCCTGTCTCATAATCCATCTGCGGTAGAGATGATGGATGACAGGATACTAAGGCTGACAAAGGACAACCTGAGCCAGAGAGATAACAGATTCTTCATTTCGGGGGAACCGGGAGCAATCCTCATAATTGAAATCAACGGGAACAGCGAAAAGGAGGTCGCGGAGAAGGCTGAAGCCATCACCATAGACCTTAGAAAAGAGGGCTTTGGCTATCATTTTCCTCTTATTACAGGTGAAGATACTGCAAGAGTATGGAATCTCAGGAAGGCAGGACTGGGCATTCTCTCCAATATGGAGGGAGATGCCAGGCCGGTATCACTGATCGAAGATACTGCAGTGAGACCTGAAGACCTTCCAGACTATATGGAGGAGCTTACAACAATGCTGGCCAGGTATGGAAAGGATACGGTACTGCACGCTCATATAGGAACCGGTGAACTGCATGTCAGGCCGGTACTTAATCTTAAGGATACTTCCGACGCTCTGCTTTTCAGGGAAATAGCAATGGAAAGTGCTCTGCTGGTCAGAAAATTCAGAGGTTCGCTAAGCGGAGAACATGGTGACGGAAGACTCAGGGGTGAATTTATTCCTGTTATTCTGGGAGAAAGCAACTACAGACTTCTCGAACGAGTGAAAAGAGCATGGGATCCGGCAAACATTTTTAATCCCGGTATTATTACAGGTGCCGCTCCGTCAAATTCTCACCTGAGGCATGATTTGTACACTTCAAATGCTGAACCCGACACCATACTCGACTTCAGCAATACAGGAGGCATTGTCAGGGCTGCTGAAAAATGCAACGGATCAGCTGACTGCCGGAAATCGGTTAAAATTGGCGGAATAATGTGTCCTACCTTCATGGCTACCGGCGATGAGAGGTTATCAACCAGAGCCAGGGCCAATATTCTGACTGAGTATCTGCCTGGCAAAAAAACCAGCGATTGGAACAGCCGGGAGATATATGACATTCTGGACCTCTGTATTTCATGCAAGGGCTGTAAAGCAGAATGTCCCTCAGGTGTTGATATTGCAAAAATCAAGGCTGAATTCCTTCAGCATTGGAACGAAAAGCATGGTATATCATTAAGAACATGGCTAATAGCTAATATAACCTTAATTAACAGATTAGGTTCTTTAATTCCTTCACTTTTTAATCTTGTCATATCCCGAAGACTGACCTCTTCAATTATCAAGAGCATCGCAGGATTTGCGCAGGAAAGAT
>Ga0334882_1000817_pt1 | contig 43067 bp, 33 predicted proteins | sample GraSluR1_MG_5_FD_207226 | JGI IMG/M metagenome (GOLD analysis project Ga0334882, IMG submission 207226) | Sludge microbial communities from methane-producing bioreactor in Wageningen University, Netherlands - Granular Sludge_15_04-R1 | ecosystem: Engineered > Bioreactor > Anaerobic >... | reverse complement strand
TCAATGTATCATATATCCGAGGCGTGTTTTTCATGTTTGCTCTCCTGTGACTGGAATCGCGGAGAGTATACCGCTACTTGCGGTACTTGAAAACACGCCTTCTAACTTTTTCTGTCAGTCAACCAGCCATAGAACCTGTCAATAAATGAACATTGCAGGTTGCATAGTATATCATCCAGCACCACGACCTCATCCGCACCAGACGTTGAAAGGAGCGCCGCTATGTCAGAAAATACTGCCGAAACCGTCCTGTCCTCCTTCCTCCCCCCCGTCCGCGACTGGTTCGCGGAAACCTTCGGCGCGCCGACGCCGCCGCAGGCGCAGGGCTGGCCCGCGATTCAACGCGGTGAGCACACCCTCATCCTCGCCCCCACCGGCTCCGGCAAGACGCTCACCGCCTTCCTGTGGGGCATCGACCAGCTTTTCCGAGAATTGGACGAATCGGCGAATCATGAATCACGAATCATGAATCATGAACCACGAATCACGGAATCCCTGTCCCCAATCCCCAATTACCAGTTACCAGTTACCAAATCCGTTGAGGGCATTCGCCTCGTCTACATTTCCCCGCTGAAGGCCCTGAACAACGACATTCACCGCAACCTGCGCGTGCCGCTGGCGGGGATTCGCGTTAAGGCCGACACCATGGGTCTCGATCTGCCGCACATCCGCGTGGCGGTGCGCTCCGGCGATACCCCGCAGCGCGACCGGCAGGCGATGCTCCGCGAGCCGCCGCACATCCTCATCACCACACCGGAGTCGCTCTACCTGCTGCTCTCCAGCCCCAAAGCGCGCGAGATGTTCCGCACCGTCCACACCGTCATCGTGGACGAAATCCACACCCTCGCCGGGAACAAACGCGGCGTCCACCTGGCCCTCAGCCTCGAACGCCTCCAACACCTGGCAGAACAGCCTTTCCAACGCATTGGTCTCTCCGCGACGATAGAGCCGCTGGACGAGGCGGCGCGGTTTCTTGGTGGGTACGAGTGGCGGGAAGAAGATAGCCTTCAGCCGTCAGCTATCAGCGATCAGCTTTCAGCCGTCAGCAATCAGCAACCGGCAACCAGCAACGAGCATCTAGAATCCAAAATCCTCACACCCCGTCCGGTAACGATCATCAACGCCGCGTACAAAAAGGCCCTCGATCTGAAGGTCGTGACCGTTGTGGAGGACTTCCGCAATCTGCCGGGGGAGTCGGTGTGGCCCTCGATCATCCCGCGGGTGCTCGACTTGATCCGCGCGAACGAGACAACACTCATCTTCACCAACAATCGCCGGCTGGCCGAGCGCGCAGGCGATTATCTCAACGAGCAATGGGCCGCCGAATCTGTCGGCGAGGCTACCGGCCTCATCAAGGACGGCGCAGCCACCGGCATCGGGCTAATGGCGACCGGCGACGGAACGCGCGTTGGCCCGATCCGCGTCCACCACGGCAGCGTCTCGAAGGAAACGCGCCTGGAAATCGAACGGCAGCTCAAGGCCGGTGAACTGCCTGCGCTCGTGGGTACCTCATCGCTGGAACTCGGCATCGACATCGGCACGGTGGGTCTCGTCGTGCAACTGCAAAGCCCCAAGTCGGTGGCGCAGGGATTGCAGCGCGTGGGCCGTTCCGGCCACCTCGTCGGACAGACGAGCGTGGGTCGCATCTTCCCCACCCACCGCGAGGACGTGGTCGAGGCGGCGGCCATCGCCGGCGGGATGCTGCGCGGCGCGGTCGAACCGACGCACACGCCGCGCCATCCGCTGGACGTGCTAGCGCAACACATCGTCGCCATGGTCGCGGTGGAGCCGTGGGACGCGGACGCGCTCTTCTCCCTGGTACGCCAGGCCTACGCCTACACCGACCTCACCGCGCGCGCGTTCCAGACGACGGTGGAGATGCTCGCCGGACGCTATCCGAGCCAGGCGTACCGCGAACTGCGCGCCCGCCTGGACTGGGACCGCGTCAACAACAAGCTGGCGGCGCTCCCCGGCTCGCGGATGCTGGCGCTGACCAACGGCGGCACGATCCCCAACACGGGTGCGTTCGGCGCGTACCTGCCCGATGGCAAGACGAAGCTCGGCGAACTGGACGAGGAGTTCGTCTTCGAGACCCGCATCGGCGATACGATGATGCTCGGCTCGCAGGTGTGGCGCGTGCTAGACATCGACGAAAACCGCGTCACCGTGACCGAAGCGCCCGGCGCGATCCCGCGGATGCCGTTCTGGCGCGGCGACTTTCCCTGGCGGCCCTACGAACTCGGCCAGCGCGTCGGCGCCTTCCGTCGCGCCGTCGCCGAAAAGCTGGAAACCCTGCGCCGCGACCTGGGCCTGTCAGACGATACGCCGTTCAAAGACATTCTGGATTTTTACCGCAGAGACACAGAGGACGCAGAGAAAAATCAAGAAGAACTCCGCGCGCTCTGCGTCTCTGCGGTGAATTCCTTGCTGACCTGGCTACGCGAGAACTACGCGCTGGACACGAACTCGGCGTGGAATGTGCTCGACTACCTTGCCAGCCAGCTCGACCAGACCGGCGCGCTCGCCACCGACCGCAGTATTTTGGTGGAAGTCTTCACCGACCCCCTCGGCGACCCGCGCATGGTCGTTCACTCGCCGTTTGGCGGGCGCGTCAATGGCCCGTGGGGACTAGCGCTGGCGGGCGCGCTGCGCGAACGCGCGGGCATCAACATCGAAGTCGAGACCAACGACGACGGCATTTTGCTACGCCTGCTCGACAGCGAGGCCGAATTCCCGCTGGATGTCGTCACCGATATGGGGCCGGCGGAAGCCCGCGAGCGCATCCTGCACGAACTGCCGGAGTCGGCGGTGTTCGGCGCGCGGTTCCGGCAGAACGCGGCGCGCGCGCTGCTCCTGCCGGGCGTCGGGCGCGGCAAACGCACGCCGTTCTGGCTGCAACGGCTGCGCGCCAAAGAGCTGCTGCAAGTCGTGCGTCCCTTCGACGACTTCCCCATCGTCGTCGAAACCTACCGTGACTGCCTGCAAGACGTGCTCGACCTGCCACACCTCGAAGAAGTCTTGGGCGGCATCCAGCGCGGCGAGGTCGCCGTAACCGTTATGGAATCGCGCACACCCTCGCCTGTGGCGGAAAGCCTGATGTTCAATTTCATCAGCACCCGCATGTACGAGTGGGACACGCCCAAAGCCGAGCAGCAATTGCAACTGTTGACGGTCAACCGCGACCTGCTGCAAGACCTGCTCAAGGATGTGGCGCTCGACGAACTGCTGCGCCCTGAGGCCATCGACGCCGTGCGCGGGCAACTGCAACACACCGCCCCCACCGCCCTCGCGCGCACCGCCGAAGAACTCGCCGTCCTCTTGCAACAAATGGGCGACCTCTCGCCAAGCGAAGTCGCACAGCGCACGCTGGTGGACCCGTCAAGCTGGATCGCCCACTTGACCGGCGTCGGGCGCGTGACCGGGATGGACATCCCGACGGCGACGAAACCTGAGTTCCGGTGGGTGTTCGCGGAGTATGAGGCTGAATACAAGGGGGCATTTGGACCGGAGCGCGATTTGGAAATCGCGGCTACTACGGGACGCCGGCGGATTTTGGAACGGTTCTTGAGTTACGCCGGGCCGGTGACGCTGGACGCCATCCACACACGGTACGCCTTCCCGGTGGACTGGCTGGAAGCGGAACTCGACCGCCTCATCGCCGCGCGGGAACTCGTCCACGGGCACTTCACGCCGCAGGGTAAAGGTGCGCCGGTCCCTGAAGCCGAGTTTGTAGATCGCCGCGCATTGGAGCAGATTCACCGCCGGACACTCACAATCCTGCGCAAAGAAGTGCAGCCGGTCCCCTTCACCACCTACGCCGATTTTCTGGCGCGGTGGCAGCACGTTATCCCCCCCTTAATCCCCCCCGGCGGGGGGGAGACTTCATCCCCCCCTGTGGGGGGGACTGAGGGGGGGAGCCTGGTCAAAACCCTCCAACAATTGCGCGCACTGCCTGTCGTCGGCCGGATATGGGAGCGCGATGTGTTGCCGCTGCGCCTCCCGCAGTACAACCCGGCGGAGTTGGACGCGCTCTGCCAGAGCGGTGAACTGGTGTGGATCGGTTCGGGCGGGACGGATCCGCGCTATGGGCGGGTGCGATTTTTGTTCCGAGGCGAGGGGAACGTTTTCCTCTCAACGGATGCAACGGATTTTAACGGAAAGGATAAATCCGTTGAATCCGTTCAATCCGTTGAGGCTGTATATGAATTTCTCAAGTCCGAGGGTGCGGTATTCTTCAACGATATTGGCGAGGCGCTGGGACTTGAGGAAAAAGCGGTCGAGGTGGCGCTCATCGAGCTGGTGATGGCGGGATTGGTCACGAACGACAGCCTGGAAGCGATGCGCCAAATCGTGCTGGAGGGAAAGCCGCAGCCGCAAGCGCCGCGCCAGTACAGCTCGCTCGAAGCCGACCTGGCCCGGCGACGCGCCGAACTGGGACTGGACACACACCCGGTTGGCTACAAACCGGCGCAGGCGCGCTACAGGTCGGCGCGGCAGCGTGTGCGGCAACGGGTCGCGCAGACGGCGCAAGTCGCGCCGCAGCGATGGGTGGGCCGTTGGACGCTCGTGCAGCGGTTCAGCATCATGGGCAAGCCGGTCTCGGCAGGCGAGCGCGCGGCCCGGCAGGCGCGGCAATTGCTCGCGCGCTACGGCATCGTCACACACGAGTGCCTGGAGAACGAAACCGGCGCGTGGGAGTGGAACCTGATCTACCAGGAACTCCAGCGGCAGGAGATGCGCGGCGAGGTGCGGCGCGGGTACTTCGTGCAAGGGCTTTCGGGGGCGCAGTTCGCGCTGCCGGAAGTGGTGGAGCAACTGCGCGCGCTCCGCGACGCTACGGACGACGCCGAACCGGTCGTCCTGAACGCTTGCGATCCGGCGAACCTCTACGGCCCAACCCGCGAGGGCAGCGACACGCTCACCTTCACCCGCATCCCTTCGACATGGCTGGCGCAGGTGCGCGGGCTGCCGGTACTTGTCGCCAACAACAACGGCGCCGCCCTCACCGCAGCACCCGGCGTGGATGATGGCACGCTCCAACGCGCGCTCAAGGCCTTATTCACACACCTGAGCAGCTTCGAGCGGCGCATCATCGTCGAGACGTGGAACGACGAACCGGTACTCGAAAGCGCGGGGGCGCCGCTCGTCGAGGCGGTCGGCGGGTACCGGTATTATCCGGGGATGGCTTGGGAGCGGCGCGGGGAACGGTAGTTTCGAAAATTCGGTGTACAATAAAAGCAGGGAGATGAAGGAGGTACACTATGACTGTCGAATTTGAGACCCTGACGTTGCCGGCCCCTGCCGAGGTGAAGATCGAGTTCTCCCTCAGCACCCAGGTCAACGTAACTGACTTCACCGCACAGCGAAAAGTTAGTAAGGTTTTGCTCGACCAGGTAGGCAATCTACTGTATGGCGAACGTCCTTCACTGGTTGCCGGACGGCGTCTGTTGTGGCGTGTGCCCGTATGGGTGGCGCTCCCTACCACCGGACCACTAGGTCAAGTAGGCACACTAGATGTGGACGCACAAACTGGTGAAGTATTGACCGATGCAGAGCTATTGAACGTCATCGAGGAACGCGCCCATGTCCTGGCTGAACGTGCCGCATCAGAAACAAACTAAAGCGGGATGGTGCCTGCCAGCCTGTATCGCAATGATAGCGGCATATTGGCAACGGAATCTCAAACAGGCAGAAATCGCGCGTTGGTTAGGAGTACGAGGCGGTGGCGCGCCGGCAAGCCGAGTCCAACGTCTGGCCGAATATGGTTTTGACGTGACTTATAGTACCGGCTCCCTGTCCGATCTACATACCTGCCTTGCCCACAATGTACCTGTCATTGTGTTCGTGCGTACCGGCGAATTACCGTATTGGAACGTGGATACGCCGCACGCAGTTATCGTGGCGGGAATTGAGGGTGAGCGAGCATATTTGTTCGACCCCGCATTTGATACCGCGCCAGTCACCGTCAATGTGGGCGACCTCATGTTGGCATGGTCATACTTCGATTACACGTATGCAGTCTTGAGACCGTCTTTGCTGCGATTGCAGCAGCAGGCCGCAGAACGCACTGCACGTTTCAGCATCTACGATGAAATCCGATCACGGAACATAAACGCTAAACCCGAAGACGTGGAAGCTGATATTGCCGCTGCCATTGGCGATCGAGACTAACGCATACTGAAACAGTACGAAAAGAGGGTCATCCTCAAACCGCACGAATTTCTTAGCCGCCTTCAGATGGAGGACAGATGAAACCCACAATTGATGGCACGAAGTTCGGCTCAATCACTATCGAGGGCGAGAACATCGAACACGATGTCGTGATCCGGCTCAATGGCGACGTGGAAAAGCGCAAGAAAAAGCTCTCCAAAGCGCTGTATGGCACTTCGCACGTCATCTCGGTGGACGAGGCGAAACACGTTTATGAGGATAGCGCCGAATGTCTCATCGTCGGCGCCGGGCAAAGCGGCCTTGTCACACTTTCGCCAGAAGCGGAGGCGTATTTCAAGCAAAAGGTATGCCGGGTGGACCTGTTGCCGACGCCCAAAGCGATTGAAGCATGGAACAACGCCACAGGCACAGTCATCGGACTTTTTCACGTCACGTGCTGAATCCATTCAGCGAGTGACGATCCCCCGCGCCACCCGCACGCGCAAGCCGCCGTTCGTCCATACGCGAGTTGTCTCCACAGGCAGGCACGTCTGTCCGATAAGGGAGATGTCGCTGCACAGGAAGGTCACGCGCCATCCAGGACACTGCGCGCGCAAGACGTTGCCGAACTGCGCGTAGAGGTTGCGCAAATCCTTGTTCTCACTCACCCGCACGCCGTAGGGCGGATTGGCGACGATCCAGCCCGGTCCCGGCGGCGGTGCGATGGCCGATACGGCCCGGCAGGTGAAGGCGATATCGTCCGCGACGCCTGCGCGCGCGGCATTGGCTTCTGCGGCCCGGATCGCTCCGGCGTCCCGGTCGGAGGCCAGAATGGGAGGCGCAACGGGACGTTCTGCCGCAATCGCTGCAGCCAGCGTTGACTCCCACACGTCCAGGGCGAAGTCGGGCCACGTCATGAAAGCGAAGTCCCGCGCCTTGCCCGGCGCGATATTCCGCGCCCACAACGCTGCCTCGATGGGGATCGTCCCGGAACCGCAGAACGGATCGAGCAGCGGCGCGCGTCCGTCCCACCCGGAGGCCAGCACCAGCCCCGCCGCCAACGTCTCGCGCAATGGCGCTTTGGCCGTCGCCAGCCGGTAGCCGCGCCGGTGCAGAAGCGCGCCGGAGCTATCGACGCTGACGGTGCAGCGATTTTTGAACAGGCGCACGACGACGAGCTGGGTGGGCCGGTCCGCTTCTCCGTCGTCTGCGACGGCGTCGTCAGGCGCAGTATCCAACGTCACGGACGCGCTCAGGCGATCCCCGATGGCCGCTAGTACGCGCTCGATAACGGCGTCCGAGTGATAGAGCTTCGATTGGTGGCAGGTCGCCCGGATGGACACCGGTTGCTCACAACCGCGCTGTGCGGGGCGCAGATAACGCTCCCAGGGCAGGCGGCTCGCTTTTGTGCGCAGCTCGGAAAAGTCGGTGGCGTAGAATGTGCTCAGTCGCACCAACACCCGGCTCGCCGTCCGCAGCAGCAGATTGGCGTGGTAGACGGTCTCCAGGTCGCCGGAGAACTCCACCCCGCCGGGCAGTGCATCAGCCTGACCACGCGCCAGGCCCAACTCTGTTATTTCACGCGCTGTGATGTCTTCCGTACCCGGCGCGCTGGCGACGAAGATTTGATATTCCATACGCCTGTATTATACTCTTTCAACGTCTGTCTGAAAATCGTCTCATCGCCATAGAAAGAGAAAAGTGGGGGTTTGAGGGCGGGTGTGCCCGCCCCCAAACCCCCACCCCAGATTCTTGAGGAGGAGGTTCTATGCAAATCGACTTATCCACACTGGACTTCAGCTTTGATACCAAGCCGCTGCTCATCGGCGGCATGGCGATGGAGTACTATGGGCTGCGCCAGGCCGGGCAGGACATCGACTTCGTCATCACCGCCGAGGACTACGAACGGCTCGCGCAGCACTACCCGGAGCATCTGCGCGACCTGTGGGGCGATCTGGGCGTCTGCGTGTACGAGTTCGAGATCTGGAAGAGCATCTGCCTCTTCGATTACGCCCACCTGTCCGAAGGCGCAGTGGACGCAGGCGAGTATCTGGTCATCTCGCTGGAAAAACTGCTGTTCTTGAAGGCGCTCGCGATGGAAGTGGAAAAGTATCACAAAGACCTCGAAATGATCGCAAAAAAGATTCGCAATGATAAATGGATGCAGCTCCCCGAAGAACAACAGGCGTACTATCTCGAATTGAACCGGTAGCCTTTGTCCAATGGACACAAAACCCTTCAACCGCATCGGCATGGTCGCCCGGTGGAAGCCCGTCCACCTGGGACATCTGCCCGTGCTCCACGCGCTCTGCGAACAGGGCGAGCACGCCCTCATCGGTATCGGCAGCGCGAATCGCTACAATGCGCGCAATCCTTTCACGCTGGATGAAACCACCGAGATGCTCGACCTCGTCCTCGCCGGGTACGACAACTACACGCTCATCCCCGTCCCCGACCTGGACGATGGCCCGCGCTGGCGGCTGATGATCCTCGACCTGTTCGGGCCATTGGATGCCTACGTCACCGCCAACCCTTATGTAGCCCACTTGCTCATTGAAGATTACACCCTCATCAAGCCGGTTGCATTGGTCGCAGAAGCGCATAGAATAGCCGTGGATGGCGCGATGGTGCGCCGCGAAATGGCAAAGGGCGGCGACTGGCAGACCCTGGTCCCGCCGGAAATCGCCTGCTACATCCAGGCACGGCGCCTCGACGACCGCTTTCGCCGTGAGTTCGGGTTGGAAACATTGGCGCTCGATGCTATCGTGAGGTAACAAGGGTAAATTTCACCACTAATCTTCACGAATCTGCACTAATTTCTTTACTATTCGTGAAGATTAGTGAAAATTCGTGGTTTATCTTCTAGGAGGCTCTATGTACACGTGGGATGACGACACCAGTTCGTGGTATGGCGATGCGAAATACAGCTACAGTTCGCGGGGCGCGGCGAAACGCAAGGAATCCGCCGAGCGCGCCGAGGCCAGCGGGCCGCGCACATACAAACAGAAGGCGCAGCCCAATGAGAAAATCATCGATCCGAAGAAACACATCAGTACGAATTCGACTAACCCGCTCATCATCGCCATCGACGTGACCGGCTCGATGGCGAACTGGCCGTTCGAGATCTTCGACCGCCTGCCGCTGCTCTACAACACGCTCTCGCAGTACCGGGAAGACCTGGAAGTGTGTTTCGTCGCCATCGGCGATGCGGGTTGCGACAAATGGCCGCTGCAAGTGACGACCTTCGCCAGCGGCTACGACCTGGAACAACTGCTCGGCTCGCTCTACGGCGAGGGTGGCGGCGGGGACGCGCCCGAAAGTTACGGCCTGTTCGCGCACTGGGTCAACACCCACGTCAGCATCCCCAAGGCGGGGGACAAACCCTTCCTCATCGTGTTTGGCGACGCGCCGATGCACCCCACCGTCCCCCGCGCGCAAATCGACCACTACCTCGGCGACGACGGGGCGAAGGATGTGGATGCCATCGAGGCCTGGCAACAGGTCTGCGAAAAGTGGAACACGTGGTTCCTGCGCCGTCCCACCGGCAAGCGCGGGGATGAAGTCGACAAGCAATGGGGCCAGGCCATCACCGAACAGAAAATCTTCCCCATTGAGGATGAACAGCGCGCCGTGGACTACGCCATGGGCCTCATCGCCCGATCCTGGGGCCACTTCGGCGACTTCCAGGACAATATGCGCGCGCGCCAGAGCGAGGACACCGTGCAGGCCGTGAGCAAGCCCATCGAGATGAAATGCCCCAACTGCGGCGCGCCCATCCCGGTGGACGCAGCGGGGATGTTCAAGTGCCGGTATTGCAGTACGACGTTGAAGTTGTGAGTGGGGATTGGTAATCAGGAATCAGTAACCAGGGATTGGGGATTGGGGAGAGAACTCATACCCGATTACCAGTTACCAGTTACCGATTGCTGACCGCTGATAGCTGACCGCTGAAAGCTGAGAGCTGATGAAAATTCAAGCAATTGTGACGGCGCCACCCTACGCGCCGTTTCTTGAGGAAGTGGCGCGGCATCCGGTGGTGGGTGGGCTGCGGCTCAACACGGTGATGCCTCTCAAGGAGGGGCCGCGCGAGGCGCTGGAACGGCTCGGCGCGCTCGGCCAACCGCTGTGGGTGGACCTCAAGGGGCGGCAACTGCGCGTGGTCGGCGCGGCGATTCCGCCGTACACGGAGGTGCACCTGAGCCACCCCATCCGTGTGAAGACGCCGGTAGACGCCTTCTTCTCCGACGGGACGGAATGCGTGCGCGTTGCCGCCGTCGATGGAAACCGCCTGATCCTCGAAGACGGGCCGCGCCGCCTGATCGGGCCGGGCGAAGGCGTGAACATCGTGCACCCCACCCTGCGCGTCGAAGGCACGCTCACGGAGACGGATCGCGCGTATCTGGCGGTGATGCGCGAGATGGGCCTCACGCGCGTGATGCTCTCCTACGTCGAGTCGCCCACCGACGTGGAGGAAGTGCGCGAGCTGCTGCCCAATGCGGAAGTCGTCCTCAAGATCGAGTCCGAGCGTGGCTTAACTTTTGCCCGGCGGTACAAAGCCACCTACGGTCACCTGATGGCGGCGCGCGGCGATCTCTACATCGAAGTGCTGCGCCCGCACCGTATCGTGAGCGCGCTGCGCGACATCGTCATTGCCGACCCGGAAGCCATCGTCGCCAGCCGCATCTGCGATTCCCTCGCCTACCAGGCCATCCCCGACAGCGCCGACATCGGCGACGTGGCCTTCCTGATCGGGTTGGGCTACCGCACATTTATGTTTGGGGACAAGGTGTGTTTCCGGCGGGATAGCATCATCGAGGCGCTGAATCTGTTGGAGGCGGTGGCAGGGGAGTTTGCCGACCACGAATAAGGCAACGAATAAACGAATTCAGGCCTCGACCAGACCAAAGACTCGCGTCAGCCAGACGCCCATTCGTTTATTCGTTTTGGATTCGTGGTCGGCCTATGCGCCCAGTCAAGGTTTACAACCACAAAATCTCAGGTAGAATAGTACTATATTAAGTATCACTTTTGATGTCTGATGAGTAAACAAGAAAAGCTACTACAACGGCTGCGCCAGAATCCTAAAAACGTGCGTTTCGACGACATAGATACGCTGTTGTCAGGTTTGGGATTCGAGAAGCGCCAAAGTGGTAGTCACGTGACTTATGTTTCGACAGAATATGGACGGATCACTATTCCTTTTAGAAAGCCTTTCATATTGCCGGTCTATGTCAAGGAAGTACTAAAGTTGCTAGAAGAGGTGGGGGCATTATGAGTACAACAGTAAGTGGAAAAAGCACAATGAGCATCGAAGATTACTTGAAACTACCTTATACCATCGAAGTCATACGCGACGAAAGCGACGGCTACACCGGCTGGTTTGCCAAAGTGGAGGAATTGCCGGGATGCATGACACAAGCTGATACTTTCGACGGACTCGGTGAGATGATCGAAGATGCCAAACGCGCCTGGATCGAAAGCGCGCTCGAAGATGGTGTGGACATCCCCCTGCCGCGTAGAGCTGAGGATTATAGCGGCAAGTTCGTGGTTCGCCTCCCCAAATCTTTGCACAAAAAATTGGTAGCTACCGCGAATCAGGAAGGTGTCAGCTTGAATACCTACGTCAATGTCGCCTTGAGTCAGGCCGTTGGTCGCCAGATGACGAAAGTGTCAAATGCGACGCAGGCGGCCCGCAGTTGAGTTACCCTTTATGATCCGATCGAGCAAAACCACTATAGCCCCCCTCACCGCCGACCTTGTGCGCGAACTCTGGTCGCAGACCTACAACCGCGAGGGAAAGCCCGACTGGTCGCACATCTTCCCCTACTACCACGAGGACATCGTCTTCCAGGACAGCATACAGCGCATCGAAGGCATCGACGCCTTCGTGGCCCTGTGCGACCGGCTCACCCGGCGCTGTGAACAAATCGACATGGACATCCGCTCGGTCGTGATGGAGGGCCGCGACATTTCCCTGCAATGGAAGATGCAGATGAAGTTCAGACGATGGCCCAGCTCCCCCGTCTTCGGCTGCACAAAGCTCACCCTCGGCGACGACGGCAGGATCATCGAACAGCGCGACTACTTCGATCTTTGGGGCGACATCATCAACGGCATCCCCGGATTCCGCCGTCTCTACCGGTGGTTTATGCACAAGTACTTCGGCTGAGATTGCACTTCTGGTACACGGATGAACACGGGAAACACGGATTTTTTCCTAAAACATCCGTAGAATCCGTGAAATCCGTGTACAATTCTTCAATCCTTGATGTCAGACCCCCTTGATGACGACCACGAATCTTCACAAATTTCCACGAATATGGTATATTTCATTCGTGTAAATTTGTGTTAATTCGGGGCTAAGTTTTGGGGTAGTCAGTGAAATTGCCGGAGGAGTTGCAGTTCATCGCCAACGCGCGGATGCCGCAGAAGACGACGGACGCGCGTATGGACGGGCGCGTCTGCATCGTGACCGGCGCGACGTCGGGTGTGGGACTCGCGGCGGCGCAGCGGTTGGCGCGCGGCGGGGCGCACATCGTGATGGTGTGCCGCAACGGCGAGAAGGCGGCGGCGGTGCAGGCGGAACTGGCGCGCGAGTACGGCGTCCAAACAGACGTGGTGCTGGCGGATTTCGCGCGACTCGCGGACGTGCGTGACGCCGCCGCGACGATCTTGGAACGCTATCCCCGCATCGACGTCCTCATCAACAATGCCGGCGTGCACATGACGCACCGCACGCTGACCGTCGATGGGCACGAGACGGCGTTTGCGGTCAACCATCTGGCCTCGTTCCTCTTCACCCGGCTGCTGCTCGACAGAATCGTAGCCGGCGCCCCGGCCCGCATCATCCAGGTGAACTCGCAGGGACATCGCTTCGGCGGGCTGAACCTGGACGACCTCACCTGGGCGCGGCGGCGTTACAAGGGGCTGCAAGGTTACGGCGCAGCCAAGACGGCGCAGTTGCTCACGGTCTGGGAACTGGCGGACCAACTGGCGGGCAGCGAGGTCACGATCAACGCGATGCATCCCGGCGCGGTGAAGAGCAACATCGGGATGAACAACGGCTTGCTCTACCGGTTGTACAACCGCATCGTGATCCGCCCGTTTCTGAAAGACCCCGCGATCTCCGGCGACGCCATCTACTACCTGGCGGCAGCGCCCGAAATGGCTCACGTGAGCGGCAAGTTCTTCAATCTGACAATCGAGGAAAAACCGTCCGCACACGCGCTGGATCGCGCCACCGGCAAACGTGTGTGGGAGATTAGCAATCAGCTATCAGCAGTCAGCCAAAGCTGAAAGCTGACGGCTGATAGCTAACAGCTTATTACCGAGGTGATTATGGACTATGACGCGATTATCGTTGGCGGCGGGATCGCCGGGTTGACGGCGGCGGCGTACCTGGCGAAGGCCGGGCACAAGACGCTGCTCTGCGAGAAGGAGCGCCATTGCGGCGGCCTTGTAAACAGCTTCGAGCGCGGCGGGTTCGTCTTCGACGGCGGCATCCGGGCGATAGAGAACTCCGGCATCGTTTTCCCGATGCTCAGACAGCTTGGGCTGGACATCGACTTCGTCAAAAGCCAGGTTTCGGTCGGGGTTGAGGACCGCGTGATCAAGCTCGCGTCCGTGAAGGACATCGAGGCATACCAGGCGTTACTCGCCGACTTGTACCCGGAGAGTAAGGATGAGATCGCCGCGATCATCGAGCGCATCCGGGTGATCATGGATTACCTGGACGTGCTCTACGGGATCGACAATCCCCTGTTCCTGGATATGAAGAAGGATCGCGACTATCTGCTCAAGGTCATCCTGCCCTGGATGCCAAAGTACGCGCTCACCATCCGCAAAATCTCGGCGCTGAGCGAGCCGGTCGTCGATTACCTGCGCCGCTACACGCAGAATCAGAGCCTGCTGGACATGATCGCGCAGCACTTCTTCCAGGACACGCCCGCGTTTTTCGCCCTCAGCTACTTCAAGCTGTACCTGGACTACAACTACCCGCGAGGCGGCACCGGGACCTTGCCGGGCAAACTGGTGCGCTTCATCGAAGATCACGGCGGCGCGATCAGCACGGATACAGAAATCGTCTCGGTCGATCCGGAGAAGCGGCGCGTGACCGATGCGCAAGGCCAGACGCACGGCTACCGGGGACTTATCTGGGCCGCCGATGCGAAAACGCTCTACCGGATCATCGACCCGCAAGCGATTGGGGACACAGCCATGCAGCGCGCCGTCGTGGAACGCCGGGCCGCCGTCGCCGACAAATCCGGCGGGGATTCGGTTCTCACGGTCTACCTGGCGGTGGACCTGGATAAAAGCTACTTCGAGCGCCGGGCCAGCGCGCACTTCTTTTACACGCCGCGGCGCGATGGGCAATCCAAAGCCGGGCCGTGGCCTGTGGGCGCATCCCGCGAAGCCATCGAGGCATGGTTGGAACAGTTCTTCGCCCTCACGACCTACGAAATTTCGTGTCCGGTGATGCGCGACGAAACCCTGGCCCCGCCTGGCAAAACGGGCCTGATCGTCAGTATGCTGTTCGACTACAACCTCACGAAGCACATTCAGGACACGGGATGGTACGAGGACTTCAAGGCCCTCAGTGAAGCGCACATCCTCGACACGCTGGATGCCTCGATATTTCCGGGGATCAAGGCCGCCGTCCTGGAGCAATTCTCCGCCACACCGCTATCCCTCGCCAGGCTCACCGGCAACGCGGATGGCGCGATCACCGGCTGGGCCTTCACCAACGCCAGCATCCCGGCGGAACACCGGCTGCCCAGGATCGCCAGGGCCATCCGCACCCCCGTCCCCGGCATCTTCCAGGCGGGCCAGTGGACGTTCAGCCCGTCCGGCCTGCCCACCTCGATCCTCACGGGCAAACTCGCGGCGGATGCGGTGGGTAAGGGGTTGAAGAAAGCGAAGTAGGTGCACAGGGAGGCATACAGCCGAGGGGAGGTTTATATGCTGAGTCAAGATTCTCGTCAACCTCAAGCCCAGATTGTCTATTTTTCTCATGGCGGAGGGCCTCTGCCAATACTCGGCGATGCCAGCCACCAGGCGATGGTGAATTTTATGCGCCGGCTTCCCGCGCTACTCAGAAAACCGGAGGCTATTCTGGTCATCAGCGCGCATTGGGAAGAGAAGGTCGCAACGGTGTTGGGCGCTCCAACGCCACCGCTGTTCTATGATTATTATGGTTTTCCGGACGAAGCCTATGCTCTGACTTATGCAGCGCCCGGAAACCCGGAGCTTGCGCAGCGGATTGTTGCGTTATTGAACCGCAACCAGATTCCGGCAGGTATCGATATGCAGCGGGGTTTTGACCATGGCGTGTTTATCCCGTTGAAGTTGATGTATCCGCAGGCGGACATTCCCACGCTGCAATTGTCGCTGTTGCGCGGGCTAAATCCCGCTGCGCATCTGGCACTGGGCAGAGCATTGCACGAATTATTGACAGAGAATATCCTGGTGATCGGCTCTGGCTTTTCATTCCATAACATGGCGGCCTTCGACTGGCAGGGAAACAATGCGCCAGATTCCGCCAACGATGGCTTTCAAAACTGGTTGATTGATGTGTGCACGAGCCAAATTTCTCAGGCCGAACGCGAACAACGGCTCGTGGCATGGGAAAAAGCACCGGCCGCCCGTTACTGTCATCCACGGGAAGAGCATTTGTTGCCGCTCCACGTGTGCGCCGGTATGGCAGACAAGACAGCTACGGTGGTCTTTGATGACTACATTTTAGGCAAGCGTGGGGTCGCATTTTTGTGGGGTTGAGGCAGTACAGTTATGCGCCGCTTGAGCAGCGTAGATCGTTTGGAGCGATCAAATGGAATACAAAAGGGCAAGATTGCGGATCGCACTCTTGTGTTTACGCGGAAGCGCATGGTTCATCCCCTACGGAGACGCGGCCCAGGGACAGGAGCAGAGCCGGTGTGCTGCACGCAATTCCTCACACGCCGCGCATGGCGACGTGCGCTCAGGCTTTCGCTGTGCGCGGTCGGTTTTGGAAGGGACGCCGTAGGATGACCAGCACAGTCCGAGGTTGGTTGTGTGCTGCATAGCGCAATTGTTGTTGACAGACAAAACAGATGCCCCTATACTGGTAGTAGATAAGCATTGCTCATCGCGGTTTTACCTTATTATGAAGAAAACATCCATTTCTAAGCCGCCGAATTTGGAAAGTGCAGTCGCTGAACCTGATGATATGTTAGCTGAATACGGTTTTGACTATCGAAAGGCGCGTCCGAACCGTTATGCCGCACAAATAGAATCTGGCAGCGTATTAGTGGTATTGGAGCCAGATATTGCACAGATTTTCAAGACTTCTGAGGCTGTTAACCAAGTCCTGCGGGCATTGATTACGACTATGCCGTCAGTCCCGCAACATAGTTGAAAAAGCGCGCGCTAACATTCATAACGGCGACTATGGACAGCGCAAACGAAGGTACGGTTGAAACGTTGTGAGCTAGAACCTGCGAAAGCGTGGTTTTGCCGCGAATTCTATACCAGAAAAGAGCCGTTAGCAGGGATTTATACGGAAAAGTTTCCGTATAGCGACATTGTTAGGCACGGCACTACTCGAAAGCCGTATTGTCAAAAGATTTATTAGCAATAAGGACAAACTGGGAATGAAAACGACTCTCTCAAAAGATATACGTCACAGCCTTCTAGTAGAGGAAGGCGACCTTCAATCTCTATATGATTTTGTCTCGTTGAAGTACAACGAAGTGGAAGCCGCCGCAAAGTGCATTGATGGCAGTAAATTGGAAACGAAGGAAATCAGAGAAATTACATCCTTTGAAAATCCCAGCTATCGCAAGATAAAATCCATCTCTATTCACGCTCGAAATGATTCTGATGAGCGAATGTCTCTTGATATATGGACAGATAGAGCTTTCATTAGCGCAGAGTTCCAAATTGAATCTCAGAATGATGAGCAGGCCCTATATGTATCGCGGGAAATTTTGAACAGACTCGCAGAAGTGAAGCCATGGTACGATTTGTTAACACGAGTATCGATATCATATGTTTTATATGGGCTATGGTTCATCTGGGGCATGTGGAATACAGTGACTCAACTCATGGGGCTTCGTCCACCTTCATCAGTACTTGCAAAGTATTCTACTATTGAGGTGTTGAACTTTATGCTCCTCATTGTGATTGCTGCATTTGTAATCACGTATCCATTTAACCGGCTACAAAAGTACCTTTTCCCAAAAATATTTTTTCTGCTCGGGAAACAGAAAAGAACAATGGAGACCATTGTGAAGTGGCGCGGATTCGTATTCGGAGGTGTAGTTTTCGCAATTGTAATAGGGGTTATAGCCAATGCAATTAGCAGTTGGATACTGAAGTAAGTAGCAGTGACCAAAGAAGTACAGAGCGAAAGGGCAACAATGTACTTCGGTAGGAAACAAGCACACCTAATACTGTATGCAGCCGACTTGCCTTACGCGCCGTGTTCCAGAGCTCTTTCGCGTGGTCATCGCCTTTCGGGGCGCGAGGATTATGTGTCGCAGCCGGACGGCGAGTGATGCTTCCGTTAGCCCTCTCTTATACACTGTGAAAGTTTGAAAGAACTCGACAAAATTAAATAAGGTACACTGGCATACCGAGTAAAGACATAGGTTTTAGGTAAAGAGGTCTCCGTATCAAAAATGACAAAGACTAAGTTGAACTTATTGGATAACGGTTTGGACTATGTCTACGAAGCGGTAAAACCAATGTCTGTTGCACATGATCACTCTCGACATTCTTGGAAATACTCTGTCTTGCATCTCTATTCAGGCATTGAGTTACTATTAAAAGAGAAACTCAAACGAGAACACTGGAGCTTAATCTTTCAAGATGTAAGTAGTGCGAACCCACAAAACCTTGAGAATGGTGATTTTATTAGTGTGTACCATGATGAATTAGCTAAAAGGCTACGAGATATCGCAAATGTTACCATAGATGACAAGCCAATTAAAAAACTTCGAGATCTGAGAAATAGATTTGAGCATTTTGAAGCCAATATAGCGTTAGATGAATGTCAGGAACTTATATCTGCGGCACTAGATGAGATCATAAAATTCTATGAAAACAACTTAAGTAAAGTTAGCACAGATGAACAACTAGAAAAATTTAACGTAATAAAATCGATTGCGACAAGATTCGAGGTTTATAGGAAACAAAGGCTGAGAAAATTCAAAGAGGCAATCAGAGGAATTACTGTAGCTAATAGTGGGGTGATAGTTTTCTGCCCGGACTGTGATTCATTAAGCTTTGCTGTCTTCAAGGATACTGGGAAAGCGTGTAAATGTTTTGTTTGTGACAAAGAGTACAAAAAAGATGATTATCTGAAAACTATAAGAGAGCATGAAGAATACCTCAGCGAAGAGAGCTTGTTCTCGGATTCGTATGAATCGTACGACACACTTTGCCCATTTTGTCGAGAAGAAACAAGGGTAAGATACTATGACTCAAATTACGCAACTTTGTTTTATTGTTGTCTAAATTGCCTTAATAGAGAAGAACCATCAATTGAGGAGAAAGCAGATATTGATTTTGAAGTGTGGTTAGAAAGCCTGGAAAAAGCACGTACAGTAGAAGAAACTTTGAGATTGTTGAGGGAAAGATTGACTCCCAAAGAGATCGTTGATATTTTTCGAGAAAGTAAAGAATCCAAAGCAAAATCAGGGGAAGATTAGTAGAATAGACACCTCTCTTTTTTGAGCTTTGCAGCCGGTAAGGCCAACATCGCTTGCACCCGACGCCGCTTCGCAGTCTGCCGGCGAAGGGAAGACGCGCTTTCAGGTAGTTTGCTATTGAAAGGACCTTACCCGCAGTCGTGGCGCGGGTGAAGCCTATCGTTGTATCAAACAATAGTTTTTCCCGAATCCCGCCTATGGGAATCGCCCTAGCCCAAATCAACACCACGACTGCCGACATACTCAGCAATGCTGGCCACTGCCGGGACACCATCGCTGCGACAAACCACCAAGCACAATAACATAACAAAAAAAGGAGACCACCCATGAAACCAAGACCCATCCGCCCAGGCGTCCACTGGCTCGGCGCCATCGACTGGAATCGCCGTCTGTTCGATGCCCTCATCCCGCTGCCCGATGGGACGAGTTACAACGCCTACCTCGTGCAGGGCGCGGCGAAAACCGCCCTGCTGGACGCCGTCGATCCGGCGATGGAAGACGTGCTGATGCACCAGTTGGCGGGCGTCGAGCGCATCGACTACGTGATCTCGCAGCACGCCGAGCAGGACCATTCGGGCGCCATCCCCACCGTGCTGGCGAAGTACGGTCAGGCGACGGTCGTGTGTACGCCCAAAGCCAAAGACCTGCTGGTCGATCACCTGGGCGTCGCGCCGGAACGCATCCAGACTGTGGAGGACGGCGAGACGCTGGACCTCGGCGGCAAGACGCTCCGTTTTCTGCACACGCCCTGGGTGCACTGGCCTGAGACGATGGTCACGCATCTGGCTGAGGATCGCATCCTGTTCTCGTGCGACTTCTTCGGCTCGCACGTCGCCACGTCGAACCTGTATGCCGGGGACGATCCATACATCAACGAGGCGGCCAAGCGGTACTACGCCGAGATTATGATGCCCTTCCGCAAGATGGTGCAGCGGAACGTGCAAAAAGTGCGCGAAGTCGCATTCGACCTGATCGCGCCCAGCCACGGCCCGATCTACGATCACCCCGAAGGGATTCTATCCGCCTACGAGGATTGGGTCTCCGACCGGGTTTCGAACCTCGTCGTCATGCCCTACATTTCGATGCACGGAAGCACCGAGACGATGGTCAACTACCTGATCGCGGCCCTGGCGGAACGAGACGTCGCGGTGCAGCCGTTCGAGCTATCCACCACCGACATCGGCAAGCTGGCGATGGCGCTGGTCGACGCGGCGACGGTCGTGATCGGCACGCCCACCGTCCACGGCGGGCCGCATCCGAGCGTGTTCTCGGCCACGCACCTGGCCAATGCGCTGCGCCCCAAACTCAAGTACGCGGCCATCATCGGCTCCTACGGCTGGGGCACCAGGGCCGTGGAGCGGATCGCGGAACTGATCCCCAACCTCAAGGTCGAACTGCTCGACACGATACTGTGCAAAGGCTTGCCAAACGCGGAAACCTTCGCATCGCTCGAAGCGCTGGCCGAAACGATTCAGGCGAAGCACACGGCACTGTAGCAAGTATCATCAAGCATTTGCATCCGCCGAAACCTGAGTACAATTAAGATTGTTGCCAAAAAAGAAGTAAGGAGTAAGGAGTGAGTGGTAAGGGGAACACATTCCTACCCCCTACTCCCTACTCGCTACTCCATATCCACTGAAAAGGAGCGTATTATGCAAATCATCGGCGAGAAAATCAACGGGACCCGCAAACGGGTCGGGCAGGCCATTGTCGAGAGGGACGTGAACTATATCCAGAATCTGGCCCGCCGGCAGGCCGAGGCCGGTTCGACCTGGCTCGACGTGAACGCCGGCACCCAGCCCAACCGCGAACCGGACGATCTGGTGTGGTTGATCGATACGATACAGGCCGTGACCGAGACGCCGCTCTCCCTCGATAGCGCCAATCCGGCGGCGTTGGCCGTGGCGATCAAAGCCGTCAACAAAACGCCCCTGATCAACTCGATCAGCGGCGAGTCGAAACGGTTGGCCGAAGTGCTGCCTCTGGCCGCCGAGCACGGCTGCCCGGTCATCGCCCTGGCGATGGACGACCGGGGTATCCCCGAAGACAGCGCCACGCGCGTCGAGGTGATCCACCAGGTCTTGGCCGCCACCCGCGCCGCCGGCGTCCCCGATGCGGCCGTGTACGTGGACGCGCTGGCGATGACCATCAGCACCAACACGGAGAGCGCGGCGATCTTCTGCGACACCATCCGCGCGATCCACGCAGCCTACCCGGAGGTGCACTTCACCGTGGGACTGAGCAACATTTCGTTCGGATTGCCGGCCCGTTCCTACATCAACCGCGCTTTCCTGACCCTGGCCCTGGGCGCGGGGCTGGACTGCGCGATCCTCGATCCCCTCGACCAGGAATTGCGGGCCACGCTGCTGGCCGCCGAACTGGTGCTGGGACGTGACAACTATTGTTTGCACTACGTCCGTGCCTACCGCGCGGGCGTGTTCAATAAACCTGAAGCGTAAACGCAGACACAGGTCTGTGCTATTTCATTCACCAAGAGGAGGTTAAGTATGTCGCAACAACTGATTGACGCCATCGCGGATATGCGGGAAGGAGATGCCCTGGCGCTGGTCAATGAGATGGTAGACGGCGGCGTCAAGGCGTTTGCCATTCTGAACGACGTCAAGGCGGCTATGGACATTATCGGCCAGCGGTACGAGGTAGGCGAGTACTTTTTGCCCGAACTGATGCTGGCCGGTGAGATGATGAACCAGATCATGGCGATCGTCAAACCCGGTCTGGGCGAGGCGGCGGAAGAAGAAAGTCTCGGCAAAGTGGTCATTGGCACGGTCAAGGGAGACATCCACGACATCGGCAAGGACATCGTCACCTTCATGCTCAAGGTCAGCGGATTCGACGTCCTCGACCTGGGCGTCGATGTTCCCGTGCAGAAGTTCGTCGATGCCATCAAGGAATTCCAGCCGCAGGTGGTGGGTCTGAGCGGATTCCTGACCCTGACCTTCGACCAGATGAAGGCCACCGTCGAGGCCATCGAAAAAGCCGGGCTGCGCGACCAGGTGAAGATCATGATCGGCGGCGGGCAAATGGACGATGCCGTCAGGGACTTCGTCGGCGCGGATGCTTATGGCAAGGATGCAATGGCCGCCGTCAAATTAGCGAAAGGTTGGGTAGGAGGGTAACCATGGACAAGCTAGAAGCAGCTTTCGAGAGATTGCTTTCGCCGAAAGGCCCTGATGGGAACGACGTGCCATTCCAAAGCGCGGAGGCCAAGGCCAGCTACCAGGCCAGCATCACCCGGCTCAAGGACGCGATTCAACTGCGCGAGCCGGACCGGGTTCCGGTCACGGTGCTGCCCAGTATGTTCCCCTATCTCAACGCCGGGATGACCGTCGAAGAGGCGATGTACGATTACGACAAGTGCACGGCGGCCTTCAAGGAATTCATCCTGGCGCTCAAGCCCGATATGCACATCGGCGCTTCGGCGCCGGGGCCGGGCAAATTCTACGAAATCCTCGACTACAAACTCTACTCCTGGCCGGGCCACGGGGTCGCACCGGAGCATAGCTACCAGTGCAACGAGGACGAGTATATGACGGCGGACGAGTACGATCTCTTCATGATGGATCCGTCGTTCTACTTCAGAAACTTCTACCTGCCGCGCGTGTTCGGCGCGTTGGGCGGGTTCTCGATGCTCGCGCCTTACACCAGCATCCTCGAAATGTACGGCGTGGCCTTCAACTTCGTCCCGTTCGCCCTACCACCCGTCCAGGTTACCTTCCAGAAGCTATTCGAGGCCGGGGCCGAAGCCCTCAAATGGGCCATGGCGACGGGCGCTTCAGACGGCGAATTGACCACGCTGGGATTCCCGTCGATCCTCGGCGGCTTCACCAAAGCGCCGTTCGACGTCCTCGGCGACACCCTGCGCGGCACCAAGGGTATCATGCTCGATATCTACCGCCAGCCCGACAAGCTGCTCGCAGCGATGGACAAACTGGTGCCCATTATGATCGGGATGGGCGTGGGCGCGGCGCAGCAAACCGGGAAGCCCCTCATCTTCATCCCGCTGCACAAGGGCGCCGACGGCTTCCTCTCCGACGCGCAATTCAAGAAGTTCTACTGGCCCACGCTGAGGCAGGTCATGCTCGGCCTCATCGAGAACGGCTGCATCCCCTTCCCCGCGCTGGAAGGGCATTGGGAGTCGCGGCTGGAAGTCATCCAGGACATCCCGCGCGCCACAACGGCCTGGATGGTCGATCAGAGCGACATGGCGAAAGTGAAGAAGACGCTCGGTCAAAACGCCTGCCTCATCGGCAACGTGCCCTCTTCCATGCTGAAGCTGGGCACGGTGCAGGAGGTGAAGGACTACGTCAAGCAGATCATCGAGATCGCCGCTCCCGGCGGCGGCTTCATCCTGAGCAACGGCGCGTTCTTCGACGAGGCCAACTGGGACAACGTCAAAGCGATGGTCGCAGCCGGCAGAGAATACGGCGTTTACTAGCTCCCGTCAGGCGCTTTAGCTTTTTGGACAGGATTCACAGGATTTTCAGGATAGAAATGTTGCTCTCATCCTGTTAATCCTGTAAATCCTGTCGAAGAGATAAACCTGTGAAAATCGCCCTGGCGCAAATCAACCCCACGGTCGCCGATCTACCCGGCAACGTCGAACGCTGCCTGGACGCCATCGAAACGGCACGCCGCCAGGGCGCAGACCTCGTCGTGTTGCCGGAGATGGCGATCCCCGGCTACCCGCCCCGCGATATCCTTTGCGACGCCAGCTTCACCGAGGCCGTCTTCGAAGCCACCCGCGACCTGGCCCGCAGCGCGGCAGACGGCCCATCCGCCATCGTCGGCACGATCACGTCCAGCGGACGCCGCCCGCCGCACCATCCGGGACTTTACAACGCGGCGGTGCTCCTGCGCGGGGGTGACGTGCACCTCGTCGCTGCCAAACGGCTGCTGCCCACCTACGACGTCTACTTCGAGGCGCGCTGGTTCCTGCCGGGGCCGCCTTCCTCGCCCGTGACCATCGCCGGGCAGCGAATCGGCGTTTTGATATGCGAAGACCTCTGGGACGATGGCTATGATATCCACCCACCCGCCGATCTGCGCGCCGCCGGGGCCGAACTCCTCATCGGCATTTCGGCATCACCCTTCCGGCGCGGGACGTTCGCGCAGCGCCTCGCCGTGATGCGCCGCCCATGTTGCCCGCTGGTCTACGTCAACCTCGTCGGCGCCACCGACGAGCTGATCTTCGACGGCCGCAGCCTCGCCCTCGACGCCGACGGCAACCTCCTCGCGCAACTCCCCGCGTTCGAGGAAGCTGTCGAAGTGGTGGATACAGACGAAACAAGAGGCAAGACGCAAGAGGCGAGAGAAAAGAATCCTGCATCTTGCATCTTGCATCCTGAAGAAGAACTCTTCCAGGCATTGGTCTTGGGCGTCCGCGACTTTGCCCGTAAGAACGGCATCCCACGCGCGTTCCTGGGGCTTTCGGGCGGGGTGGATTCCGCCGTCGTCGCCGTGATCGCCGCCGAGGCGCTCGGACCGGAGAACGTCACCGCGGTCGCCATCCCTTCGCGCTACAGCGATCCGCGTTCCACGTCCTGCGCGCACGAACTGGCGGAAGCGCTCGGCATCGGCTTCGAAGTGGTGAACCTGGAACCGCTCCACGCCGCCGCAGAGCAGACGCTCGGCGACCTGCTGGCAAGCGGCACGGAAGCGGAAAACGTCCAGCCGCGCCTGCGGATGTTGGTGCTGATGGCCTACGTGAATCGTCACGGCGGGATGCTGCTCAACACCAGCAACAAGACCGAGCTGGCGGTGGGCTACAGCACGCTCTACGGTGACATGGCCGGCACGCTCTGCCCCATCGCCGACCTCACCAAGCCGGAGATTTACGCGCTGGCGGAGTGGATTCAAGAGACGCGCGGCCATCCCATCCCGCGCTTTATGATCGAGCGGCCCCCTTCCGCCGAACTCAAGCCGGATCAGGTGGACCCGTTCGACTATCCCAAAATCTCGCCCGTTCTGGAACAGCTCATCCAGGAGAACCGCAGCAACGCCGCCATCCGCCGCGCGGAGCACAAACGCTGGCACATGGGCGTCATCCTCAAGGTGAGCGAAAAAGCGTTCGGCACCGGGCGGATGATCCCCATCACGCGCAAGTAGTCGCACTATCAAAGAAATCTGCGGGGGAATCTACCACGAATCTTCACGAATGTCCGCATTCGCCGAATCCACACTAATTTTTACTTCCCAATTCGTGAAAATTTGTACTGGGCAGGAGCATATTGCAATTTTGGTACACGGATGAACACGGAAAACACGGATTTCTTTAAGAAAAAATCCGTAGAATCCGTGAAATCCGTGTACAATTCTTCGATTCGTGATTGCAAGATCATCTTGACTAATACAAATTCGTGAAAATTAGTGCAGATTAGTGGTTTACGAATAAGGAAAACCAAAATGACAAATCGGAACGTAACCAAAGAGGCCAGGACATTACTTCAATTTTTGTACGACATTCAGGGGCAGTACACTCTTTCTGGACAACACAACTTCATCGCCAGCGGATCGAAGTACACCGACATCGTCAAAGACCTCACCGGGAAATCTCCTATCGTCTGGGGGTCCGACTTCAGCTTCAGCTATCAAGGGAATGAACCGCACGAGTTTCAACATTGCGGCCCGTTGAATCTGTCCGATCCGGGCAAGATCGCTTCGTTCGAGGACTGGAAATCGCACGACGTCAGCTTCACCGGACTGACGCCATCCGAAGCGCGGGAACGCCTGGTCCAGAATGCCATCGCCAAACACCGTGAAGGCTACATCATCACCCTGATGTGGCACGCCTGCCCGCCGGGACTCGGTGATTGCTGCGACGGGCAGAAGATATGGGCGATGGACAACCGTCCCTCGCCACAGGAATGGGATGACCTGACGACAGAGGGAACACCGGCGAATGTGGCGTGGAAACAGCAAGCAGATGCCATCGCCGGTTATCTCAACCAGCTCAAAGAGGCCAACGTACCGGTCTTGTGGCGGCCCTATCACGAAATGAACGGCGTCTGGTTCTGGTGGTGCAATCAGCAGGGCGAGAACGGCTTCAAGAAACTGTGGATCATGATGCACGACTATTACGTCAACCACCATCGCCTGGACAACCTGATTTGGGTATGGAACACCAACGCCCCGCGAGACATCCCCGGCGATGAAGCATTCCCATATCAAGCGTTCTGGCCCGGCGACGACTACGTGGACGTGCTGGCGGCGGACGTCTATCGTGACGACTGGAAACCATCGCATCACGACGACTTGCTCACGCTGGCGAACGGCAAACCCATCGCCATCGGCGAATGTGCACCGCCGCCCAGTCTCGACGCGCTGGCGCAGCAGAACCATTGGGCCTGGTTTATGCCGTGGGGCAATCTCGTGCTGTGGGGCAGCGGGCCGGAAAGAATCAAGGCACTTATGAACAGCGAAAAAGTCCTTGCAAAAGACGACGTGACCGTCGATGAAAACGGCAACTACCGGATCAATCGTTAAGAACTGTTCGACAAGCGTTTTCTTGAGCGCTTCCGGCGGATCACAATCCGCCGTTGCCGCGTTAGCGCGGCTTTGTGATCCCGCGCAAGCGTCGATCGTAGGACCTGCCCATTCTGTCACACTTCGCGGTGTGATGTCATATAGCTTACAGACTCAACTACAGGAGATAAACAATGCAAACACTGGAAGCCATTGCGCAACGTCGCAGCATTCGTAAATTCAAGGACACGCCTGTCACCGACGAGCAAATTCACGCGCTCTTGCACGCCGCCACACTCGCGCCGTCGGGCAAGAACGCCCAGTCGTGGCGCTTCGTCGTCGTGCGCGGCGAAAAACGCGCCGAGATGGTCGCTGTGATGCGCGAGGGTATGGACAAGCTCAAGGCGCTCGGCGTGAACCTGGGCAGCAGCCCGTGGACAGCGCAGATCATGGAGCACGCGCCGGTCACGATCTTCATCTTCAACGACGAGATGACGCTGGAAAGCGGCGAGCAAACGCTGAGTGTGCAGGATGTGATCTTCAACTCCGTCAGCGTGCAGTCGGTCGGCGCGGCGATTCAGAACCTGCTGCTCGCCGCCACCGACATGGGCCTGGGGACGTTGTGGATCTGCGACGTGTTCTTCGCCTACCCAGAACTCTGCACCTGGTTCGGCGAGACCCGCCAGATGATCGCCGCCGTCTCCGTAGGCTATCCCGACGAAGCGCCGTCACCCCGCCCGCGCAAGACGGTGGAAGAAGTCACCCGCTGGCTGTGAGAGCGCATCTTACCACGAATCTTCACGAATTCTCACGAATAACCCGATTTTGTTATGGGAAAAATCAACGTTTACCGCCAGACGCTGCGCGGGCTGGATGACTGGGAGCCGTTTCTGCTGGCGGAATCCGGGCTGCCGGGGCCGCGCGGGAACCTGGAGCTGGCGCAAGCTGTCGCTGATGAGGGCGACGAGGTGATGTTCACGCGTTGGCGCGCCTACGACGCGCAGCGAGCGCCGGTCAATTCGTCTTACGAGTTCCTCGCCTTCTGTGGGACGCTCGGGCTGGGACGGCTGCTGGCGGAGGGCCGCCGGGACGTGCTCCCGACGCTGCGTGCGTGCGCGTCCGATCCGCGCTGGCGCACCCGCGAGGCCGTGGCGATGGCGCTCCAACGCTGGGGCCGCGCCGACATGGACGCGCTGCTGGCGGAGATGACACACTGGGACACAGGCAATCCTTATGAGCAGCGTGCGGTCGTCGCCGGCCTCTGCGAACCAGACTTGCTGCGCAATGCCGGCCACGCCGCGCGTGTCCTGCATCTCCTCGACCGCGTGACCGCATCCGTGACCCAGGCCGCCGACCGGCGCAACGATGCCTTCATCGCCCTGCGCAAAGGCCTGGGTTACGGCTGGAGCGTCGCCGTCTGTGCCATGCCGGACGTGGGCAAACCACTGATGGAAAAGTGGCTCGCCGGCGAGGACAAAGACGTCCGCTGGATCATGAAAGAGAATCTGAAGAAGACGCGCCTGGTTCGTATGGATGCGGAATGGGTGGCGGGATTAGTAGACGGTAGACAGTAGACGGTAGACGGGGATTTTACCCCCTGTTTACCGTCTGCCTTCTCAAGGAGAAAACAATGCAAGTCAACGAAGAAGTTTTGCGCGAAGGTGCGGCGCTATTCGGCGCGAATACGGCCACACCGCACTCACTCGGCGGGATGGATGGCGCGGTCTACACCTACACGCGGGATGGCGAAAGCTATATACTCAAATTCGTCCCCACAGCAGAAGACAACCTGCCGGTGATCGTCGAAAAGTGGGATTTCGTCAACTATCTGGCCGAAAACGGCGTATCCGTTTCGCGCCCGGTGATATCGCGGAACGGGCGGTTGGTCGAACGGGTGCAGAACGGCGAGCAGGTGTACGCCGTCTTCCAGGCGGAGAAAGCGCCCGGCGAGCACATCGATGGACGCCATACCGCCGCATACAACACCGGCCTCTTCCGCGAATGGGGCCGCACGATGGGCAAAATGCACGCGCTCACGCAGAGGTATACCGGTGGCGAGCACATTGGGGACTGGCGCGGCGAAGTCCACTTTATGACGAACTGGTGCCCCGACGAAGCCGTGCGTGAGAAATGGCGCGCGATGGAAGCCTATCTCGACACTCTGCCTCAACCCCGCGATGCCTACGGGTTGATCCACAACGACCTGCACCCGCACAACTTCCTGGTACACAACGGGCGCATCACCGTCATCGATTTCGACGTGTGCAACCATCACTGGTTCACGACCGACATCGGCATCGCGCTGTTTCACGCCGCGTGGATGGGCTACGGCGGCGACAAAGACCCGAACGCCTTCCTGCCCGACTTCTACGCGCGTTTTATGGAAGGCTACAGCGAAGAGAATACGTTGGACAGCTTCTGGCTGCAACAGGTGGGACGCTTCGTGGACTACCGCCGCTTGTTGATGTTCTCCGTCTTCTCCAACGAGTGGCCCGAACCGCGCCAGCCCTGGCAGCAGCAAACGCTCGCGCACTGGCGACAAGGCATTCTAGCCGACCGGCCGGTCGTGGAAAGGTTACGGTAGACGGTAGACGGGGCGAGAACCCCCGTCTACCGTCTACTGTTTACCGTCTACCGCATACAGCCCCGACGGATCCGCGCCCAACAGCCCCGCGTCATACGAACGTTGGTCTACCGGTGAGAGGGTCGCCGACAGCGCCGGCGTCAACAGGGGAATCTGCCGCGCGGTTTCGAGCCGTTCGACGATGACTTCGACGCCTGCATCGTCCCACAGCCACCCGTGCTTGTCGAATGAGGTCAGGTTCAGCGGTACGGTATACGCGCGCAGCGTCTTCTCCCCCTGCACGTTGAAATAGACCTCGAAATAAGACATCACCAACTCACGCACGCTGCGGTAAACCGCCTCGCGGAAACGCAAGCCGACAAAGTTGGATTTAGCCAGCGCCCCATAGCGCCCGTCGCACTTGTAAAGGGCGAGCATGTGATCGTCGTCGGCGCCCGGCTCCGGCAGCAAGTCGACGACCACGGGAGGATAGCCTAAACGGCGCAAGGCCAGCGCGGCGAAGAGCGCGCCATCCAGACAATGCCCGCGCCGGTCGCGCAGCACGTTGAGCGGGCAGCGATTGCGCTCCTCCGGCGCATAGGGGATGCTGTCCAGAAACGCCTGGATCGCCGCCGGCGTGTTTAGCCCCGCCAACACCTCGCGTTCTGTCTGATCCAACTGCGATTCGAAGTATTCCTGCGGAGCAACCTTGATCCCATCTTCCACAAAATCTCTCATCGATCTCTTCTCCCGTCTCCCGTCTCCCGTCTACCGTCTACCTACTTCATCGTCACCCCAAACTGGTACAAAAAGCCTTCCTCCGCGCCGTTCTTGGTGGGATAAAGCGCGTCGGGTGTGGTGGGAAAGTCAATGGAGCCGGTATGCCCCACTACCGTAACCGCGCCATTGCCCCAGACCACGCCATACGACTGCTCGATGCTCGATCCACCGAAGTATGTGCCGTAGAGCAGGTCGTCTTCCCCCTGCCCTTGCAGCTTCAGCCGCGCCAGGAACAGGCCAGAGTAGATACCAGGCCGCGTGCGGGAGTACGCATCGGGTGTAGTAGGGAACGCCAGCGAGCCGGTGATGCCGGCGACGTAGACTTCGCCCGGCGAAACCAAAGCGATTGTGCCCCGACCACGATAGTTTTCTCCCCCACCGCCGCCCAGATAGGTGCTGTAGAGCAGGTTCGCCGCCGCGCTGCCCGCCGGATTGGGATTGATCCGCGTGATAAAGGCGTCACCACGGCCTTGATTGCAGGTGGGATCGGTGCCACAATCGCGATCGAAGGCCCCGGCAGTGGTGGGGAAGTCCAGAGAGGCGGTTTCCCCGGTGAGATAGACCGTCCCATCGTCGCCCAACGCCAGAGCATGGCCTTCGTCCGCTCCCGTCCCGCCCAGGTAGGTGCTGTAGAACAAATCGCTCTGCCCGCCGCCCGCCGGATTGAACTTGATCAGATAAGCCTTCGTCACCCACCAACCGGTTGGCACGGTGGTATCGACCGCGCCCGGCGTGAGCGGGAACTCGCCGATGCTATGGCGATCTTCCACAAGACCGGTGATGTAGAGCCGCCCCGCGCTGTCTACGACGAGGTCGGCGGCTTCCTCGAAGGACGCGCCGCCGCCCAGGAACGTGCCGTACACGAGATCGGCGCTGCCCTGCCCGGCGAGGCGCATCTTCACAATAAAGATATCCGTGTTCAGCCCCCAATAGTCGTTGGCGTAGACCCGGTCATACGCGCCCGGCGTGGTGGGGAAGTCGCCTGATTCTGTGTTGCCCACAATGAAAACGTAATCGCCCTGTACGGCGATGCCCGTGCCGATGTCCAGCCCACCGTAACGTTCCGTCAGGCCGGGGATATCGTAGCCGCTGCCGCCCAGATAGCTGCTGTAAACGAGAGTGCCGTTCGCATCCAACTTGGTGACAAAGGCATCCATGGCCACTTCCGCGCCGCCGTTGAAGTCCATATCGAACGCGCCGGACGTGCGCGGGAAAGTCGCGCTGCGCGTGTAACCGGTCACGTAGACATTGCCCGCCGCATCTACCGCCAACGCCTCGCCGCCACTATCCGCCGTGCCGCCAAACTCCGTATAGTACACCACCGTTTTGCCGTCGGGCGTCAGCTTGGCGACAAAGACCCGGCTGTAGCTGCGACTGATCGAATCCGGGCCGAGGTCGCTAGAGTAGGTCTCGCCGGTCAGATAGAGATAGCCGCCGGGACCCACAACCATATCGTGGATGAAATCATCGCCAACGCCGCCGAAGTAGGTGCCATACTGGAACGTGTGTACCGGCATCGGGCGGTAGTTGCGCAGCACCAGAGGCAAATAGATCGGGTATATCGGCGGGACGATCTGCACGTTCGTCTCCGCCGGGAGCGACCAGATGCACCCGTCCAGCCCCTCCGCTGCCGGATAGACGCAGGCGTAGTTGGCAATGGTCAGTTCGTCGGCCAATTCTGGCGCATCGACCCGCGCGAAAAAGCTGAAGACAAACGGCTCCGCGGGCATGATAATCGTGCCCACCAGGCCGGTGGCAACGCTGCCCGTGATCGCGTCGCCGGTGTAGATGATGCCGGGCGGCGGTGTACCGATGAAATCCAGGAAAACCACGTCTTCCAGCGGATCGAAGAAGCCAAGTTCGGTCCCCGGCGCAGCGGTGATGATCACCGTGTAGATCAGCGGATCGCCCTGTTTCACCACCCCCTCCGGCGATACTGTCTTGGAAATGCGCGCCAAAGGCACGGTCAAGCCACCCGTTGTGCCGCGATAGAAGTCCGGCCCAATGGCGTAGACGAACATGTCGTACAGGTCGGGGGCGAGCGGCCCGACGAGCGCGCTGAAGACGCCGTCGCCGTTTTCCTCCAGGTCCACCAGCCATTCCTCGCCCGTGTCGTTGGTGAGGCGGGCGGTCACCGTCAGAATCTCGGCCGCCTGTAGCGACTGCATCTGCGCCGCCAGACCGCGCGCCGCGGATACAAACGTCGCCGTGACCGGCGTCATGCCTTGCAAATCCGGCTCGCCCACCGTGACCACGAGTTCTTCCTCCGCGCCGATGAGCGCCGCCGCCAGCGTCACCGAAACCGTCGTCACGCCGGTGTTGGTCACGGCGACCGTCCACGTGCCGGTGATGGGATCGTCGGCCCAGACGGTGCGGAACCACGGGCCGGTGAAGTCGCCCGCCGCTGCACCATCGGCATCGAGCAGCGACGCCGTGAGCGTGTCGGAGGCCACCAGCGTCACCGCCAGCGCCTCGCCCGCCGGGACGGTGAAGGTGACGATGCCGCTTTCCCCCGCAGGCACGTCGAGCCAGCGGTTCCAGAGAATCTGCGGCGGCGGCGATGCGTAAGCCAGCATAGCCTGCGCGTCGAAAGCCTGCACGTTCGCCGGGGCAGACGGCAGGGTGCGCTCGTGGGCGCGCGCCGGCCCGCCCGCCAGCAGCGGGAGCACTTGCTGCTGGAAATCAGAGAGTTCGTCGGTCATCGCCGTGTGGATGATGCTATCGTCATCCAAGCGCGCCAGCCGCGGCCCGTTAGGCGACTGCCCGTAGGCGCTCGGTAACGGCACCACCAGGTCGCCGATGGTTGGCTCATAACACGTCACCGCGAATTTGGTCCCGGCCCAGATCGAATAAGGCACATCGCGGGACTGCCGCCAGACTGAGTTGTAATATTCAAGGCGATGCGGCATCAGGTCTTTGATGACGGGGTCCCAGGGATCGCCGTGAACCCATTGGGCGAGCACACCTCCGAAGGCTTTGACCAGCCCCGTCACCATATAAGCACATGGCGAGCCAAGATTGGGCGTACCGAGCATCACGAGATGATACACTACCGGGTAGTCATCTTTGGCAATTCGATCCCAGACCAGGTTGCTCAGATAGTAGCGCGAAATCAGGCCACCCATCGAGTGCGCCACCAGGTCCACGTGCCAGGCATTTTCCGCCTCGCGCACGCCTTCGACGTACCGCCGCAAAATCGCCGCGTTCTCACTCAGGCGATTGCTTTCTCCATACGGCGAGAATTTGTTGCCGGTGTTCATCACGCCGGGGACGCGGCCATCGCCGACGGCGTAAGCTTCCCAATCGGGACGCACGCTGTGCAGGAAGCCCTGGTATTTGGACCAGGCGTCCTGCGCGTTGCTCCACAGCCCGTGGACGAGCACCGCCGGGCGCGGGCGGATTTTCAGCTCCGCCTCCGCCGGCTGGATGGCGACGGTACGTTCGCCCTGATCCGGTAATGTGACGCGCACTGTGCGCGTATATACCGGTTGCTGCGCATCATCCCAGGCGAAGCCGGTGGTGTCCCACAGGAATTTGACGGTGGTCGTTTCTCCGGCGGGGAAGGTGTGCTGCGTTGCCGCACTCGGCGCGACGAATTTCCCGGGCAGTGCGTTGCCCGTCGCCACATCGGTAAGCAGCACTTCGGAGGTGAGGGCTTGGGGACCGGGGTTGGTCACGGCGATTTCCACCGTCACCTGGTTGCCGTCCACTGTGCCTTTGCTGCCGACCGGGATCAGCGTGTCCAGTTTGGGGAAATCCGGCTCGTAGAACGTCACCTGCGGGCCGGGAACCAGCCAGAGCCGGTCGGCGAAATAGGAGGTGGAATTATTGGGGACGTTGAAATATAGATCGAGCATCTGGGTGAGGGTCAGCACAGGCTTGTAGCTCAACGCAAAGCGCTGCTCGCCGAGTGCCTGCATCTCGAACAAAAGGCTGCCTTCATCGACCACAACCCCCGCTTCCATCGTGGGTAGACAACCGAGCAGCGCCTCCTTTTGCAAGGGGTCGAGATCGGCGTAGAGCAGAATGTCCGCCTCGCGCTGCATGATTGCTTGCAGGCGGAATGGGGCATTGGAAAATTCAGAGGTGTTGCCGTCGGGATCGGTGAGCGTGCCGGCGATGGCATAGCCTGTAGACGGGGCGCTCGGCAGCGTGAGCGTGAAAACGACGTTACCGTGCACATCGGTCTGCACGTCTTGCGTCGCCAGCCACGTTCGCCCTTCGCCGTAACCGGGCCAAGGCTTGGCGTCACAGATGCGATAGGTGTAAAGATCAAGGCTGTAGGTTGTGCCGGGCGCTCCTCTGAAATGCCCCCCTAGCGTTGCCCCATCGCGCTGGGTAAAGACAGGGTAGTTTTGTAGTTGATTAGGGCCGGTGTCGCTGTCGCTAAAGTCGTTAGGCGTGCGACGATCGTTCTGAAGGTCAATCGCCGTTTCCGCGTTGCCGAAAATCAGGTTCTGGCGCAAGTCGTTGCTTACACCAGGGCCTTGAGACTCGAGCACGGTGACGCCCTGTTCCAGGTTATAGGCGATGGTATTGCTCAACGCGCCCATCCCGCCGATGCGGTTGCGCTGGCCGCCGTCGATGTAGACCCCCCGGTAGTTGCTCAAGCCACCGGTCAGCGGCGCGCCATTGAGGGCTGTGCCGATGCGGTTGCCCTGCACCTGATTTTCGACCGCCAACGCGCCGAAGATACCCACGCCGCCGCCGTTCCCCGTGATCGTGTTGCCCGCCAAATCCGCGCCCCCGATCTGATTGCCGGCCGCATCCTGGATCATCACCCCCCAGTAGTTGCCCCAATCATTGTCCACACCGGAGACGTCCGCCACATCGGTGTTCGCGCCGCTGGGATCGGTGCCGATGAGGTTGCCGTGCACGAGGTTGCCGCTCGCCGCATTACCGCCATCGGCCAAAAGCCAGACACCGTAGGTATGCGCGGCGATGACGTTGCCCGCGCCGGGCGTCGCGCCGCCGACGGTGTTGCCGGAGGTATTATAGAGCATCACACCAAACTGGACATTGCCCAACGGCGCACTCCCGGCGGCATTCATGCCGATGTAGTTCCCTTGCACAACGTTAGCCGCGGCCGCCGGCGCGGCTTGCGCGCGCTGCGGCAACGCGCTCCGGTCGAGCTGTAGACGGCCCGGCGTCCACGCAGCGACGGTGAGGGATTCCCCGGTTGGCCGGAGGGCCACCGTCATGGCCTGAAGCGCCGGCTCGCCGGCGATGTACACACCGCCCAGCGCATTTCCGGCGATGACGTTGCGCGCCGCGGACGTCGTTCCGCCGATGGTGTTGCTAGATGACTGCGCGATATAGACGCCGACTTGACCGTTGGGAATGGCCTCAGTTCCACCGACATTCAAACCGATGAGGTTGCCCCGCACCAACGTCCCGGTCGCGCCCTCCTGGAGGGCGATGCCGTGCCAACCGTTGCCGGAGAGCACGTTTGCCTCGCCCGCATTGAGACCGCCGATTTCGTTGCCGCTGGAACTGGCGTACAAGACGCCGACCCCGACAGCGCCGTTAGGTAACGCCGCGCTCCCATCCGGCGTCACGCCGATGTAGTTGCCGATGATGCGGTTGTTGGCGGAGCCAATGCCGCCGCCCTGCGGATCCCCAATCTGGATGCCGGTATTGCCGTTGCCGGAGATGACATTGCGTTGCGCAGCGGTCGTCCCCCCGATGCGATTGCCGCCGCTGGAGCTTCCGGCGATGTAGAGGCCGGCGCTCTCGTTGCCCAGCCCGCTCTCCCCCGCGGCGTTCGTGCCGAGGTAGTTCCCCTCAATCACAGCGTTGCCGCCGACGATGACGATGCCAAATCCCTGAGTATCGCCCAACTGTTTGAAGCCCGTGACCGTCATGTTGCGGATGGTGCACCCGGCGGCGGAGAGTTCCAGACCGTTCACGCCGGCGCCCGCGTTGCTGCCGTCCAGCCGTACGGACTTCCCTGCACTGACATCCAGGCCGTCAATACTCACCGCTTCGCTGAGATACGGCAGCGCGCTGGCCGGTTGAATCGGCTGTACGACTCCATTGAAGCGGATCTCGTCCAGGCCGGCGCTGTAATTGGCCTGCTCGATGGCAGCACGCAGCGTGCAGACCCCACACGGGCCTACAGGCGGATCGGCCAGAGGATCGTAACAAATGTCGCAGACATTATCGTTCCAGTAAGGGTCGTCCTCATCGCCGGGCGCGTTGACGACGAAAACATGCGCCGGCTTGAGCAGCGCAGCGGCCTGAACGGACTGAAGCCACGGCATCGCCAGCCACAACAACAGACACGCACCCAAACCCAGTTTACTGAATCGCGTAGATGACATCACTTTCACCCCCATAGCGCACTATTCGGTCGCAACGTTCCCGCCAACTCACCTGTCTTGTGGATAAGAATCCGTGCAAAACCATCACTCGATATATACAAAAAATCCCGATCATAATCGGGATTTTTGAAGCGCCCGTATTAGCAGTTGCTACACGGCAACACCAGTTCGATCACAATGCCCGGCCCATTCTCCCGGTTGAAGCTGCGACACGAACCGCCCACACTCCATACGTGCGTCGCCACCATGGAGAGACCCAGGCCCATCCCGGCAACCTGGCCCGTCGCAAATTTGTCGCCTTGATAGTACGGCATCCACATGTGGACCAACTGCTCCGGCGACAACGTCAAGCCATCGTCACCCACGCGAATCTGCACTTGCTGTACACCAACGCGGGCCACATCGACCGTAATCACCGGCAGATTGCGCGGGTGGAACTTCTTGGCGTTTTCCAGGATTTCCCACAGCACCGCTTCGAGACTCCAACCGGAGAGCACCAGGCGAGTATCCTGCACGGCTTCCAGACCAGTGACGGTGATCTCAGGCAATAACAACTCGCTGCCAATCCGTTCGATGAGCAGGCCAAGATCGTCAAGGGGGAACGCCATGTCGGGTGACGCGACGCGCGGCGCACCCAGATAACGCACGATCTGCTCAACTTCGTTATACAAGTGTTCGGCGCCTTCGGCAGCATTCTGGATAAACATCAGAACGTCGTCTTTGGGCATGGTCGCCGCCTGTTCCACCAAAAACGTCAAACCGGTATAAATCGGCACGAGGGGCGTGCGCAGTTTATGGGCGATGACGGCATGGAAGCGGCTCAGCTCTTCTTGCAGTGAGGTCTTCTCGGTGATGTCGGTGAGACAGATGATGCGGCCTGCTTCGGCATCCAGTCCGGCGGAGATATCCAGCATTTCGACCTGCAACCAGAAGGCCTTGGCAACCTGCGTCTCTGGGCGCACCAGGTAGAGAGGAACCGGCGCCCTGTTGAGGTACATCTTTTTGGGCCAGAGCGCCCAGGCCGCTTGCGGTTCACGGCGATACTGCTGTGTGATGAGATCCATAAATTTAGGCGGCGCGGTTTTGTCGATCTCGCGCCCCAGGCCCAGGTACACTTGGGCCTTGAGATTGGCATATAGAATCTGTTCGGCATCATCGACGATAACGTACCCATCGTTCACCCGGCCCAGGAGATAGCGGAACATCGCTTCTGAGGCGCGCAAGGTCGCCGTGCTCTCGGTCGTCCGCCGATTGAGGATTTCATGAGCAGAGCGTAGGGCGGCCTCGGCCTCCTGGCGGGCAGTGATTGCCTGCTGAAGCTGCGCCGCCTGCTGCTGTCCACGCTGGAGGGCCAGATGCATCTCGATGCGGGTGATCACCTCCGCGGAACGATACGGTTTGGCCAGATAATCCGCGCCTCCGGCGGCGAAGACCGCGCTGCGATCCATATCGGCATCGACGCCACCGCTGAAAAGCACCGGCATCGTCCACGTTTCCAGCGCTTGCAGGCGTGTATAAGTTCCAATCGCCCCGGCATCCAGGACCACCAGGGCAGGCGCGAGCACAGCAACGTTTTCCGGGCTGACTTCGTCCTGAGAAAGTGTGTGGGTGGTGTAGCCACGCAGGTTCAGTATTTCGGCCAAGATGTGGCGATCAGCTACGCTATCATCAACGATCAGAATGATGTCAGGTTCAGTATTTCCCATATACGCACCTCCACCCTCACGTTATACCCATAGTATACTCGCAAATCAGGCTGTTCACAAGATGCCTGATCCCCAAAAGGCCAAAAATTAGCCTTCCCAGAGCAATGCTTGTAGCTCCTGGATGGACGCAATCTGCGGCTGGCCCAGAACCTTGAGTGTAAACGCCAGAATATCGGTACCAAATTCGTGCAGGAAAGTGAAGGCCATCGCGCGGGTGAAGAAAGCATCATCCAGTTTGAGACGCGGGTCATAAGCCGCCATAAACGCCATCAACTCGTCATACTCCCGGTCCAGCCCGCTAAACCACAGCGCGATCCACTCATAATCGCGCGCACCCACGAGCGCGTCGCCAAAATCGATCAATGCGGAGATACGCCATTTGCCGTTGTGCTGCTGCAAAAGGATGTGATCTTCGGTCAAATCGCCGTTGAGCAGCGCCAGCGGTGCCTCCTCACCACCAGCCAAGGCGGACGCAAGGAACTCCGGGATTTCGGCGACCACCGGCTCAGGCAGAATCCCTTCCCAGAGCGCGGCATCGGCAACCTCGACCTGTCGCTGGCGCACGAACTGCTGCCAACTCGCTCGGGTATTCGGCAGCGATGTCAGCGCTGTCACCGGTACACGGTGTAGTTCGCGCACCATCTCGCCCAGCTCGGCGGCGATGCGGAGGAGGTTGTAGCGCGGGATGCGGTCGCGCACTTCGCGGATGGGAAAGCCCGGCTTGAAGTCGATGATGATGTAGGGCCAGCGGATTTGATCTTCGAGAACGCCCTGTGCGATGAGTTGTGGCACGGGCAGGTGCGGATTGGGGCCGAGTAGCGCGTACAACTCGCGCTCCAAGTCGAAATCTTCCGGGCAGAACGGCGCGTAAATCTTGACGACGTAGGCGTCATCAACGACGAAAACGGCGTTCGTGCCCGGATACCCAGCCTCCACGTGCTGCACCGGCAAGTGATGACGATGGCAGATTTCCCGGACCGCCGCGGTCCACTGCGCGGTGTTGGTAAACATCCGCCCCCATTCGGCCCAGGTGGTAACGACAGGCAGCAAAGGTGGCATGTTGCGAGTTGCGGGTTAGGAGTTAAGAGTTACGGGTTGCTGACCGCTGACAGCTAACCGCTGAGTTAACGTCGCTACGCGGATGCCCATTTCGCGGGCTTGGCGCAAGGCTTTTTCATCCGGCGCTTCCACGGCGAAGGGACCGAAGTGCGGACCTTGCGTCGTCCCCTGCACGACCATTCCGGCGACAAGCATCGCGGTGATGATGGACATGTTCGTCGTTTCGTGGCCGCAGCCCGCGCCGCCGGAGGTGGTGAAGGCTGCCCCAACCTTACCTTCCAGTTTGCCGTAAATTTTCGCGGTCACGTCGAACATCTGCTTGACCCGCGCGGCCATCTGCCCAAAGTAGGTGGGCGAGCCGACAATGATGCCATCCGCTGCCAGCCAGTCATCATTGGTGGTCTGCGGGACGGTCTTCAACACACACTCGACACCCTCCACCGAACGCACGCCCTCGGCCACCGCTTCGGCCATCGCTTTCGTGTTACCCGTCGAACTAAAATATGTCACCAATACTTGTGCCATCTATGTACCCCTCACTAGATTTCTCGTTCCAACAGATCGGTCTCTAAAACCAACGACACCCGGTCGCCAGGGATAAGGAAGGTTTTGATCTCACCCGGCCAGAACACCGTCTGGATTGTCCGATCCCAATATGGGAGCTGAATTGTGGCCGGCGTACCCACGTGGTGGGCTTCGTAGCAGCGCAAAATCCAGGCGCCGCCATCTTCCGCCTGTTTAAGCACGCTGACGATGATGTTATCCGGTTCGACGGTGATGAACGAGGCGCGCTGCGGCAACCTGCCCCACGGATGGAACGTCTCTTTCAAGACCACAGGCGGCTGGTTCAGTTCGGCGGCCCGTTGTATCGGTTGCGCCTGCTTCCACGGGCCGGTGTGGGGCAACAACGTATAGCGGAAATGCTGCAAGCCCTGATCCATAAAGGTGTAGACGCCCTCTGGATCGGGCGTGAAGGGAATGTGATGCGCGTAAATCGGGCTGCGCAACACCGTCATACCCAGCACCGTGCCATCCACGCTGAAGCTGTACTTGCCATCATTGAGCAGGCTAAAGCCGTAAGCCATCTCCGTCCCACGCAGGGTCCCAGACACATCCACCCAGGATTGCCCAGGTTCCTCTGTGCCATCCGTCGGCCGGACGATGTACCCGTAAGGGATCTCGTAGGTTGCAGTGGGGTTGGCCAGGTTGAGCGGGAAGGTCAGCCGGAGCAATTTGAACGACTCGTGCCAGTCCACCGTCACCTGAACATCAATCTGCGGCAAGGCTCCGTACAGGGTGAAATCCTGGGTGAGGTGCGATGCGCCATAAGCGCTCGTGACGCGCACCACAGACTTGACCGGGCCGTGTTCCAATAGCCGGATGCGCTCCACAGCGAACGCACCGGCCTCACCATCGAAGCAAAAGACGCCGTGACTCCAAGTGTCACTTGGATCGTCGATGACGACCGCGCGCGCCGCCGGTGCGGCGAAAACGGCCGCCTCGACGCGCTTGTCGAACAGGTGGACGCCGCCATGCGCCGCATCAAATTCCAGGCGGAACCACGCATTATCCAGCACAACTTCGCCCGCCTGCCCAATCGTGACATGGTGCGATTTGGTCCCTGCATCCTGCGACTTGCGCTCCCCGGCAGCATCGGCAGGCGCCGCGGCAGGTGCCGCAGCAGATGCCGCGCCATCTGCCGATGTCTTTATCCGGTACGTCCGATACCCCAATGGCGGCAATTCCGCAACAAAACACAACTTCGCCACATTCGGCACCGAAACTTCGGGTTGCACCAGTTGTGCGGCGATCGCCATCCCCACTTCATCGACGACCACGCTAAACGCCTCGTCACAGGTGGTATCGACACAGGATGGAGTGACAGACCCACCCAGCAATACTTCCACCGGAACATGGCTGGTCCAGGCGTGTGGATTGAAAACCACAACGGGGATCGTCTCCGGTTCAGGGTGGATCCGCACTTGCCACGCCAACGACTGCACGGCAGTGTTGGTCGTGCGAGCAGCAATCGCCCGAGCTTCGTCGTACAATATGCGGGCATCGTCGTAGGCCGTTTCGATGCTCGTTCCCGCCAGAACGTCATGGAACTGGTTGAAGAGGACGTTTTTCCAGGCACGCTCAAAATCATCCGCCGGATAGAGCAACCTGGAGATCCAGGATGCCAGCGTCGACCATTTCTCGGCGACCATCAATGCCTGTTCAGCCTGGCGATTCCACCGCTTGACGCCGGAATGGGCCGCGTAACACCCGCTGGCATGATGTTGCAATTCGTCATGCACCACCGGAAGCCGCATCCTTTGCTCACTGAGGACAACGAAGACCGGCTCCGGCAACGCCAGGGTCAACAAGGGCAGACTTTCATCCTCGCCAAGCGTGTGAATCAGCGCCAGGTTCTCCCGCGTTGGGCCGCCGCCGTGGTTTCCTACACCGTAAAAGCACATCGACGCATAAGGATCGGCAGCCAGCAGCTCGCCGCAGCGCCGGATATGCGCTTCCAGTTGCGCTCCCAACGTTCCATAAGCATAAGGGATGCGGTATGTCAACACCCGCGAGCCATCGTCTGCCTCCCACCAGAAGAGGTGTGGCAAGTCGGGGTGCTCGTGCGGGCCGGGCCGCATGAAGACGTAGAAATCAAGGCCGCTGCGTTTGAGGAGCTGGGGCAGCACTGCATTGTGGCCAAAACTGTCCGGGCAGTAGCCAACACGCGCAATTCGTCCGAACCGTGACTGAAAATAACGCTGCCCATACAATCCCTGACGCACAAATGACTCGCCACTGGGAAGGTTGCAATCCGGCTCGACCCACCACCCACCGACCAATCCCCAACGACCGTCGGCAATACTTTGCCGGATTTCGGCGAACATCGCCGGATCGGTCTGCTCGATCCAGGCATAGAACGCCGCCGAACTGGAAACGAAGACGAAATCCTCGTCCTCCTTCATCCGGTCCAGCGCGGAACGGAACGTTGCCTTGACCTCCTGGTAGCCTTCCTGCCACCGCCACAACCACACCGGGTCGATGTGGGCATTGCCGATCATAAAGAGTATGTTGTCTTCCATGGTCACCCCGCCGAAATTAGCCTTCTTTCTTTGCCCCGCGCGCGACATCGAGTCCCTTCTTCGCCAATTTGATAGCGAGACCGCCGCCGGGCACAAACAGGTCCACTGTTTCCACCCCAACATCGAAGAGGAAATCGGGATCAAGAATCTTGCCCATGTACTGCTGGAACGTCTTGCCGCCGGCCTGCCACTGTCCACTCAGCCCGTCGTATTCCACAATCGCCTCTTTGTCCTTGGACAGCCAGCGATACTGGAAGGCGTACACCGGGCGGTAGTAGAGATCGATCTGTGCCACGTCGATGCGATCTTCCAGGATACGCTCGGCCTTCACGCTCTTGATCATCTCGATCAGCACTTCGTGGACGATGGCCGAAGCGCGCGCGGCAGGGGGCACGACGATGGCATCGCCGGCTGAGAAGTCGTCAAGATCATCACCAGGAATCTCGACGGCGGCGTACTTCAAGTAGTCGGTCAGGGCTGGTGTCCGCGTGCTCATCAGGCCGTCGAAGAACACGTCCGCGTGCAATTCCTCCCGGCAATGTTCCAGACCCGCGAGCACGATCTTCCCATTGCAGATCTGGTACTCCACGTTGTCGATCGTCACCGACTTGACGACGGGATCGTTGAACGGCACCGGGTAATCGCAGCGTCGCTCGTAGACGTAGCGCGCATCGCACACCACATGCCAGAAAGGCTCGTAGCGCTGCTCCTTGTACACCAGCTTGAAATCCTCATCTTTGGGACGTTGGAGCAGGCTGCCCATCTTCGCCATCGTCCCAAACGCGTCCACTTTATGACCCCACGCGCGCCCCTCCGCCTGATCGACAGAAAGTTGCGCTTGCAAAATAAATGCGCGTTCATCAGTAAGATTGATCTCCATACCCCTCACCTACTTTCGGATAACTGATTTCATTGCCCCAACTTTCGACCTCTGATAAAAAATCCTCAAGCCCCAACAGTCCTGATGCCCATAAGAATGCCCGGTCTCGCTCCGGAATCTCCGACAACGCCAGCCACCTCACGTCCACCAGAATCTGCGCGTCACCCGTAAATTCCGGATCAATTCCCAACTGAGGTTCTTGATCACCAATTTCCAACAGAAAAGTGTAACCTAGCTACCGGACACTTTTTTAGAAAAGCGGTTGATTGACACGGAAAACCAGGTAAAGTAAAGATGTCAACCACTTTACCGAAGGAGGTTTTCATGTCAACCAACCAACTCTATCATACTTGGT